>JGI24158J21664_10014446_pt1 | contig 10360 bp, 9 predicted proteins | sample Ectturendosymbi3_FD_21664 | JGI IMG/M metagenome (IMG submission 21664) | reverse complement strand
AATGAAAACTTCAGCGAAACACTTTGGCCTAGTGGTTGGGCCCTAGGCCAGGCAACATGAGCCAAAATGACCCAAAACTACTTCACTTATGACGTCACTCATAAAAAATCTGCAACCCCCAACCAAAAAATTTTTTTTCGAGTGCAATCTACTAGAATGGCCGATCCGTTTGAGCCCTTGAACAGCTCTCTAGCGCAATCGGCGGAGGAGCTAGGGCGTTGGTAAGGCAACCGAAAACTGCTGTTTTATAGGCCGAAATCGAAGTATGAATATATCGTACCCCGGCTCTCAAAGTGTAAAGGAAAATTTTTATCCATGCGCCAGTTTCTGTTTGTTGCTACTCTGTTCAATACTTGATATTTCTTTTTTTCATTCAAGTCAGTGTTTCCCACCTTCGTGCTTGTAGACTCCTGTGTGCATTAATTCATTTCTTTTCTTATAAAGTAATTCATTTTCACGCCTGCTTTTCTTTTCCAAGAACATCGCAGGGGGCAGGAGCACTAAGAGAACTTGAAATCAGGGTTGCGGGGTCGGAGGTAAAATATCCAACCTTTCCAAAATTTCTGACCCCTTTAACCAAGTTTTTTTTTCAAGGAAAATGTTAGGTACCTGGTATGGACCTGTAGGGACCTGATTTTTTTGATTCTAGGGACCCGATGATAATTTTCTCTTATTCTAGGAACCTGATTTTCAATTCTAGGGACCCAAATTGGGTCCCTAAAATGCCTTAAAAAAACCTGTCTTTAACACAAAGGGAATGAAGTTCGGCTGTCAGCAATTTCATAACAAGTAGACAATCAACAGAAATCGTGGTACAAAGCAAGAATTCTGTTTCAACAAAAGTTTCAAAAGAAATTGTAACATTTCAACAGGAATTCCCAACTTGGTGTAAAAATGATCCAATTGGACTTCCAGAGTCGGACAAAAAAATCCGACTCTGACTTCTAGTGTTGTAAGGAATCTGACTGAGGCTCCACCCAAAAAAATCTGGCTCTGCAACATTGCTTGAATTACCTACATGATTTTCAGCAATCTCTGATAGTTCTGCTGGCTCCAAACCAAGAGGAAATAAAATAACCACCGGGTCCTTGGTCAACCTGTGGAATGTTTTCGTTTGTGCGTAGCCAGCAGGACTTGCCTTGTGAATTTTTCATGGGACAATCTAGAGACATGACAAAACTGTTGCATCTGACTCAGCTCTTTTTCTATTCAAAGAAGTCCCTGAACTTTCAGGGTTGTATGAAATACACAGCTGCACACCTGTCATGAAGTGTCATACCATGAACACTTGTACTTGAGATTGCACTCCTTGAGAAATTACCTAAGCTTAATGACCATATGTGAGCATCGGAACAAAGACTGGTTTAAAAGCAGAGCATTACAGTATTTCAGAGCTCTCATTTTGTCAACACAGAGTGATAAAGCTCGTGCAGAACTGTTTGCTTTAGCAATCTGTGTGTTAATCTCCTTGTTACGCCATACATCACTTGTGAATACTACCCCAAGATACTTGAACTTCTTGACCCATTAAGATAGTGGGGACCTTTAAACTAGAGAACCACCTAGTTATATTAGTCACCCTGAGAGAGATGCAAACATGATAATGTGTTTGGAATAAGTTTATGTGCCACTGATTAAGAGGCCATACTTCTGGCAGTGACCCAGGTTTGATAAAATACAATGCATTTTATGTCCAGCTTGGTTTCCAAGACTGCTTTCATAATGCACTGCACTGTATGTGGTGTTTTAAGTGTTCAAATGCTTTCCCAAATAAACGTGAATTATGAATATGGTGTCGCAGCATGTATTACCTTCTAGAAAGACATAATACTGTTGCAATTGCGATCAGAAAGCCCGAGCTTGTAGCAAAGTATCCTCCTGAAGTAGTTGTCCTTTGTTTCAAGCCTCCCTGACTTCATGTAAGTTGTAAAAGTTGCAAAAACTTCATGTTGTAAAGCATGTAAGGGCTTGCCCTCCCAGGAAGTTTCTTGAAAACTCCCTGGGTAGACATGTCCCCAGTTAAGAACCACTGGTCTATCCATTCTGGTCTGAGGTCTATCGATTCATACAGACCAGTGATTTCCTACATATTTTGCCCATTCCCCACCTAATCATGTCTAAAATCCTGGTTGCACCCCATGTGGTTATGTACTGTATGAATCTTGTGATGTAATGAATGTCATCTCAGCTAAGAATCCTGAAAGACCAAATGTTTGGTGTAAATAATCTTCCAAAGAACATAGCATCAATGAAAGAGAAAAATTGAACAAACAAAAGACAATTAGAGTTTTGAGAATGAAATTACTCTAATTGTAAAAAGGTGTACAAATAATTAACTGATGTCAAAATTTATGTACAATGAAAAAACTCAATGCCCCCTTGACGCCCACTAACCAGTATATAAAGTGTGTAGGAATATATATGATTCATTGAGGAGAATAATGATACTCCAAAAAACAATGATGTTTTGAGAAGAGTAATGTTTTTAAGAAAAATGTGATATGTGTCAGAAACTCTTGGTAACTGCTGAAGAATAATAATGTGTGTATCAGAACAATGCGGTGTTTAGAACAGTTGTGTGTATAGAAGAATAAAAGTGCATTCCAGAGAACGAGTGCGTTAGAGAACAGTGTGTGTTATAGAATGATGAAATTTGCTTGAAATGGCAAATTGCTGTCAATACCGAGGTGGATTTGGTCCTTTTTGATATTAATGTTATATGTTTATCTCCAAGAATCTTCAGCGCACTGGACAGTCATGATTTCCATGTCATATGTTTATCTCCAAGAATCTTCAGCGCACTGGACAGTCATGATTTCCATGTCATATGTTTATCTCCAAGAATCTTCAGCGCACAAATCATGATTTCCACCCATGTAAGAGTCAGCTGAACTCTGCTCCATACACCAAGTTGTAGGACACTTGACTAGTAGCAAATATGTGGATATTCTGTAAATGCAATTACAGTGAAGTAAAAAATGGCATTTGTTTAATGTTTTGTAGTCTTAGTTTCAGCATATGTCCTGCTTAATGTTGTTTCAGTTCGCCAAACGTCACGTCCTTGCTGTGGTCAACCCTTGCTGACATGGTGCAAAGTAAACAACTACAGTCATATTTTGCAACTACCCAAAAGTGCATCATAATCAAGAGCTCATTTTTCAAGGTACTGTTTATAAGCGTCAGTGAATGAATAATTTAGAAAAAATTACAATATACGTACCGGTTTCGTTACGGACGAAAGCAATATAAATAGTCTGAAGATTGCGGTGAAATAGACTTAAATAATTTGTAATCAAAAATGTTTATGTAATAAATTACCTACGTGAGGTGGTGGAACTTTTGCTTCTTGCAAAAAATAATTAACCGATTTAGGGTATCAATCAAATGGAAATGCAGTAGTCCTTTTCTCATTTCTTATTCTGTGGCCCAGATAGACCTAGGATGAAAACGATACAGCCAACAATGTCAATCGCACTGTGATGGCCAAGTTGTTTTGTGTGTGTTAGTAGAAAGCACGCACTTGTTTAACATCATAAGCAGTTTTCTAGAATACTTTTCGTTAAATGACCGCTTACTGAACACAGACGAACTTATAGTTATTTAAAAATGCTCGGCTTGCTACCTACTCATTGGAGGCTTTGTTGACAATTGGAAAAACCTGTGGTTCTTAACCTTTTCACTGAAGGGAGCCAATTCCAGACCAACAATTTAGTGAGAGAGCCGCTGTAAAAAAATTTTAACACAAGTCAGTTGCGACGTTTTGCTTTATGGCAGAACGAAACCTGTTACACAGTATTACAGTTTTTGTTGAAAGACCACTGAGGGCCGCAGCTCCTGGAGTCTCGTATGAGGACCACTGGTTTGAACTTATTCATGCGTGACGTGAAACAACAGCACATCCGAAAACAACAGCGGTGATCAATGTGAGCTTGACTACGTCTCAAAACCGGATTTTCCAAGAGTTGGCCTTTATGTTTAATTGCGTGTGTGGAACTTGACGAACTCGCGCTGAGACTCGTGTCGCACAGTTACGTGCTACGTGAGACTCGATCTTTGCTACACAAGCAAGCATGCTTTTCGTTTCGTCGCGTCGTTGTGACTTGTGCAATGCCATATCCAAACAATTCCCCGCGGTACTGTTCCCTGATGCTTCTTTGCAAATCATGAATTCGTTACGTGTCAATGACGAACCGGGTTGGTTGCGTGTGTGACGTTTCAGATTGGTTGCGTGTCAATGACGTGTCGCAAAAGTTACGTCACGTAATCGTTGACGACCGGATTTTCTTTCGCATTCCAGTGTTACGCCGAAACAGTGCGTTCTGCCCAGGACTTCGACCTAATCTCGTCCTTGATGAAGATTGGCGTCTGTGTGCTGCGCGACGACAAGATTTCCTCGGATGGCAGAAACAAATCGCTCTCTCTGATGGATTTTGCTTCTGCTTGGTTAGAAGTCATGGCGAGGTATGGCTTCTTTCAGCTGTCGAGGGTTTTTTGAGTGAGGCTGAAACAGGCAGTTAAGCGGCAAAAAGTTGTCTGAAACACTCTTTTTTCTTCAGAATCGTTCTCATGTTACAGTGAAACTATTAATTCCACCGAATGTCTAAACTGCAGAGAGTAAGACTTTTTCCTAAAACTTTTCCTTTTGAATTTTCGCTTGGATGTTTTCAAGGTCTTCGGCCAACTTTGCAGGATTCCCACCTCCGAAGTATTTTCCCAACCATGGTTTACTCATTGAATGTAATTCATATCAACAAAATCTTTGCAACCATTGCACAAAAACACATATTTGCGATTGACTTTAATGAATATTTGTTGGCGAGCTGACCTTTATGGCCGAAGCGAGCTCTAGTTGTCGTAATTTGCTGATCTGTTCACGCAGTGGGTTGCGTAAATGTTGTCCTGTCATTCGACCAATCTGTAACAGAAGTATGTTACTGAGAAGTAAAACTGCATTTAGAAACGGTCTGTTTCGGTTTTGTAACAAAAAATGTTTGTTGCTCTTGCGTCATATCAGAATAAACTGTTGGTGAGCCACTGCAAACGAAAACGAGAGGCGCTGGTGCGGGCGTTTTGGAAAACTCTTTTAATGGTGTGTGGTTGGTCTTTGGCTGGGGGGGGAGGAACAGCAGTGTCAGATATAAGGGTTCTGCGGCTAACAACTGCAAAGTTGCCTGCTTGAACTGGAGTGTGAGACAGTGCCGCCAAAGTTTTACGCAACGATGCGGTTGTCATGGACGACCATCACGCGAACACTTTATACGACCCAGCAATAGCTGCTGGAAGCGTGGAAGAGACTAATCTCGGTTCTGCTTGCGACATATTTGGTTTTTACATTTACTTTGAGCATGTCGACGTTGTTGCTGTTTCCTTAGCACTGGGGTCTCCTAAAGCTGAAACAGATGGCAGCGCGTCTCGATTTTTTTGGAACCCGTGGCATTTCTAAGTGGTCACTCTTTTGAAGATGTCGCATTAGCAGTGGAGCATATCTCCCCTCTACTTGCGCCACCGTGTGGCATGCACATGCATTTCTCAGAAGCAGCTTTCTTCATTTGTGTTTTATAGACTGCCAATCACCGACATGAAAGACAACAAAGAATTCTTCTTGCTTTTGATTAAAGATCTCAAGTCGATCCTTCAAAAGAATTCCAATCCGTCGAAGGTGAGTGAACGGAGATATTGCCTTGACTTTGAAATAAGAAAACCAAAGCTACCTGGAGCCAACCATTTGTTCTTGGGTTATTCAGAGCGTGTGTGCGCGTAAGCGCAGTGCTGGTAGTGTACGTATATATTCGGTGCAATTCTTTCTCACATTGCCAGCGTTGTCGAATCGTCCAACCTGAATGACTTACTGAGCCAAAAAGTATGGAACTATCTGAAGGCCGCACATTCAATGACTTACTGTGATCTTAGCAAACTGAATTTATTTTAAGCTAATATACTGAAAGCGTTCGAATCCTAACTGCAATGGCAACAGACGTGATAAAGTGGCACTGTGCACCACCTGCATCAAATATGTCAAATTCAACATTATCAAAATAAGGACAGGTTGTCATCATGTCGGCTATTTTTATTACAGCGAAAACCTAAATTAGGCCGCTCTCGACCTGTTCACAGCATAACGTAAGCGTCTGCGTCAGAGTAGAAAGGTCAAAAACAGCCCAAGAATCTTTTGTCGGCGCAACATCTTACCCCTCCGGGTACGTGCTGTTCGATTTCAAGCAGTGCACACCTGACAAGCAGTGCACACCCGACAAGCAGTGCACACCCGACAAGCAGTGCACACCCGACAAGCAGTGCACACCCGACAAGTTCCGTCTTCGTACAAAAGTTTTTCCAGACGAGACGACAGTGGTTTACTTTCCCTGTTGAGAGCAATGACGTCGCGGTTGGATCGTCACACATCGGCGCTCGCAGTTCTTTCTCGATCGAAACGAAAAATGACTATAAACATCCTGAAAAATGGAGGTTTTAGTTTTCTTACACGGTGATAAGTGGGAAGGGCGGTGTGGTTAGTTTGAACCAAACGTTTGCTTTCGAGCATCGACACTGCGTGGGTGGGGGGTGACGCGGGGAACAGCTTACTCCCCCGGTTTAAAAACAGCTCCACTCGTGGTTGTCGCCGATCACGACAAACTCTTTTAAACAAACTAGGCGCAGTTTTTATGACGGAATAATGCTTTTTTTGTGACGGAATAATGCTTTTTCGACGGTTCGAAGCAGCAAAATAAAGATTGAAAACGCACGGTGCGATTGTTGTCCAAGCGAACTCACTCTACAAGCGTGACGTTTGATCGGACTTGTTACGACACCACGTGAAAATCTGGCCCGGATTTTCGGCCCGCCCGGGTCGCCCAGCTTTTGACAAAAGCAGTTCATTGCCCTTCGAAACATTGTAAAACTAAAAAAGGAGGAAGAAAACATGAAAACCAAAACAAAACCCAAAAAGTTTGGGTCACATGTTCTTCTATGGCGTCAGAGGTCAGCCAAGGAGCTCGGCTCCTCCTCCACCACCCACTAAACCAAAAATGGCAAAAAATAACCAAATCCCCTTTTGTTACTACTTTGCCTAAGAGCAAAAACTGTTCTTCATTTTCTGAGTATGTTGGAGGAATGTACGAATCTTCTTAGATCTTGCTCACATATGCCCCTGTTTCAGCTTACTTAATGATCTCGGTTAGATGATCTGCATTCAAGTGTTTAATAGCAATAAAATTTTACGCGCCGGCGTTCACGCTGCTGTGTTCAAGTTCTTGGCTTTTAGAGCTGCTGACGTCACTATTGAAAATCGTCATCGTTGCATGTTTCCTACGCAGGTTTTCGATGCATTCTGTGAGAAAATCTTGGTTACGTCATTGCAAGTTCACGTCAAACTCGGCGAAACATCTGATGATGTAACTGACCTGGCCACCTCCCTTGGCGACTTGCTTCAGTGCGGGTTGAGTGTGACGTAAGTAGTGACGAGTCTGACGTGTAATGAAAGCTAAGAAGTATAACTCGCTACAGTTGCCGGTACTCTACGAGACGAATCCCTCCATACCGATCAGGTGCCTGCAGAAAAAGAAAATTAACCTGGACTACGACGGTGCCAACGACGTTAACTCTCTTACTGCGCTTAGCTGCGATTCAAGCAGGAAGTGATTTTAATGTCAATCTTTTTTGCTTTGTACGATTTCTGTTTTTTTTTAATTACCGATAAATTTCAAGGCAGTTCGGTCATAATGCGGGAAAATACAGAGTAGTGAATACTGTTACGGCGAATTTTAATACTATTGTGGGGCAAATGACCGAAATGTCTCAGTGAAAAAAAAACAGGGTTATGTACGAACATATACTGTACAAAATTGCCATAATCAGACGACTTTAAAATCTAATGTACTCTTTTCCACAATTGGCTGCGTTTTGTGACGTTGTGTGCTGCTGCTACGTTTTGCGCTAATTCTGATTCTCTTGTTTGTTTCTTTTTTAAGAAAATTGGCTTCGTCTGAAGACGACGAAAAAGCTCATTCGAAAAATAACAAATCCACCAAAGAGGGAGAAAGCCTATTTTGGACAAGCATGAACGACCTCAGCGCCCTTTACAAGGTAACCCCCAAGTATTTCAACCAGTCCAACCTTTGTCTCTTGTTTTTGTTGTTCCCTCATTTTAATTGTGTTTCATGTTCAGGACGATTGCGCCTGGATCGTCGCCACGTACGAGCTCTATGTCAAAGGTCACCGGAGGTCAAGCGAAGAAGAGAAATTCTCTTTCTTCGAAAAACTCGCCTCGTTTCTCTTCGTCGACAGTTCGTTCAGGGAGGGCGGAGTGTCTGCGCTTGCGAGCCTCGTGAACTTTAACCTCGAAGAGAACCTCCTCCAGTCGTCGTTCGGATTCGGTTCTTCCGCGGATCGGCGTCGATTCTACGACGGTTTGATCGACGCGCTTCTTTCACATGGCGATGTCGGGTAAATTTANTNNNTTTTNTTNTTNTTTTNTTTTTTTTTTACAAAAAATGTTGGATTGCTGGAACGTTGCTGTGGGAACTGGAAACATCACGAAAGCAAAATCGTCGGCGGAATTGATTTTATGCAAAGTCATTGTGAACTTTCGGGTCGTTACTCGCCTTTTGAGTAAACTACTCGTTGCGGGTTTAACCCGCGAGCCCGTCCTGTATGTGATCTTGTCGCGGAGGTAGATCAACTAAACTACTCGAAACCGCGCAGTGCCAGACATCTTACCACTAAACGACCAAGCATCGCAGGAAACTCTTGACATGTCAGCGACATGTGTGTTCAACCGCACTTAAAGAACACTTCTATCTGGCAAGCATTGCAGACTGCAGCAGAACTAACAAATAATGGCCAACGAGCAACACTTAACGTCCAAAAAGAAATTTTAATATCGGTCGAGTTGAAGAATGGCGGTTTAGCCGTGACCAAGTGGTCGAGGGGACCTGTGTTTTCTAAAAAGAACCTGCTTTATCAAACTGCGTAAACGTTGATGACGTCAAAATAGCGCGTTGCGAAAATTTCAACTGCAAAAAAATGCAGCAGCACTCTTTTAAGGAAAACCAAACGAAAAACACCGATGAATATGCTTTCGCTAATGCTTTGTTTGACTTGCAGTCTTCGCCTATGTATGTGACTTGTATTTTGCGCTCGATGATTCGTCCAACTCTGATCACGTGTCTTCTTCAGAGCTGATTGGCTGTCGTGCTTCACCGCGTTCACCTCCTCAAGCGTCGATCTGGTCGAAGACAAACTGCCGCGAATTTTCGCGAAAATTCTCTCGAGCGATTATTCGACGCGTTGCCATTTGGAAGAGTCTTTCCGACGCATTGTCACTTCGTTCCATACTGTCAGAAAGGTGAGGCGTAAGAGTCATTATCAGTTCATTACTTTGCCGTGTTGAGGAACGTAATGTTACACTGAGTTAGCTTTCTTCGCTTTTTTGCTTTAACTTGATCGAAAGATCTTCTTTAATCAGTTTTTTTAAGGCGTGGGTTCCTAGAATTTCAAATCGGGTCCGTAGAATGAGCGAAAATTATCATCGTTTTCCCTAAAATCAGAGAAAATCGGGTCCCTAGAATAAGAGAAAATCGGGTCCCTACAGGTCCATACCGCGTACCTAACATTTTCCTTTAAAAAAACCTGCTTTAATAGTTACCAGCTTGTGCATATGCATGCATATCGTGTTGTGTTCAAACGTAATATCGTGCTGCATTGAAAGCCTATGTGTCATCATCAGGAACATGGCTTACAACTAAGCTGAATCATCGTTGAATAAAACAATGTTTTCGGTGTTTGTGGCTATATTGTGCGCAATAAGAATCAACAGCAACTCGGTGCATTGCGGCGGACATGATTTACTGCTTTGTTAAATGTTGAATGCCACCTTCGAGCAACGTGAGATGTAATTTCCGCTATCACTTGATGTTTGTGTAGTTGTTTAAGTTGCACATTGTTTAAATCCGTTGCACTTACAACGTGGATTTATATACCGACAGATGTGTCATAAAAAAAAGAATCCGCTTCCAGAGATCTACGTGCGTTCCGTAGAATATAGCAGAAGGCAGTGGCGAAACAGAAATGCAGTGCTGTTAGCGTTAAAAGGTTATTAAAATTTCCAGCTTAACCCAGGCTCTTTTAATCTGTGGTCTGTGAACCCCTAAAGTGGCTTGCGAATGTCATTTAAAGGTTAACAGACGTTGCAGACATTTCGATTACTGCTACGATGATTAAAACCTAATTTCGAATTTTTATTGCAAATGCTTCTTCATTCTTGAGGGGTCCGTGACCCACAAATGTTTAAGGAACGCTGGTGAGTGACTGGGGGGTTTCACGCTGTTATTGTTTGTTTTTTTCAAAATTGAAATGTCCTTGC
>JGI24158J21664_10014444_pt1 | contig 10361 bp, 7 predicted proteins | sample Ectturendosymbi3_FD_21664 | JGI IMG/M metagenome (IMG submission 21664) | reverse complement strand
ATCAAATACGCATTGAAAAAAAGTACATCAGGCAATTGCACTTTCCCTGAAATCAACTGAACAATGCTTGTGTTGAGACCTTATGTGGTCTTGCATAGAAGAATCCTTGCAAAAATGTATGTGAGACTCCACGCAATGCAAACCGATTGAAAAATGAACTTAAAGATTCAACTAAAGATTCACATGTAGCGGAAAAAACCTGGTGTCAACACAATGATCTACAAAATGTGTAATATTTTCACATGGATAAAGAGAGATACGTGTGTGATGTCACTTCCGAATTATTCGCGGTTGCCGTTTCGATTAAAGCAATAAGTTTAACGAGTCATATTTTACAAGCTATGTGTGTCCAAAAATTGAACGCTTTAGTGCTTACGTTACGATAGCGTGGAAAAGTTTGCTTAGGCCAAGCTAAACTGGCATGATGTTTACAATGCCAGCTATTAGGCAGGGAACTCTGAACTTTGATAAGGTCGAATCAACTGATATAATTATGCTTTAGATCTGTTCTTGACAACTTCCAAGCGGACAATTACACTTGTCCTGCGCAAAAACTGTCACAGTTTTTTCCCTTTGCAATTGCGATCGATTGAACAAAACATACCGAATAGCGTAATGTCTGGCGCGGAAAAATGCGAATTTGTATGCGTCTTTTGAAAATCGATGTTGTTTAAATATGGCTCTGCCATTGTGAGACTTGATCTGGCGCGGTAGCCTTCAGAAGCCTAGGTTACGAAACGGGTATGGCATAACATACAGTAAAAGAGTCGTGCAGCTTTGGCATTCACGCCTAAAGGGTGTAGTCAAGACAAACCAGGTGCAACAACAGTAGACGCACCACAGTGACATTCGTCCTAGTTTTTAATCGTCCTGATGACCCTGTGATTGTAATGGTTTCATTTCGCCCATCACAAGGGATAACTTCCAGCATCATTTTAAATTTACATACGGAAACACCTACTTCATACATACGGATATATTTAAGAAGCNTGCAAGAGTGCCATCCTAAGNTGAACAATCAAGGACTAATTACGCCTATGCTCTGCTACTATTATTCGTGAACCTTCAGAGCAGTTCAACAGATTGGAGTAGAGGACTGAAATTATTTCAACGCAAAAGGTTTTTCGAACATCTGCCATGCATTTACATCGAAGCAAATGGAAAACCATTTTCATAAATATTTCCTTCCAGGGTTTGGTTCAGCTGAGCCTACGGAAGTTGGGCAGAAGACGTTATATCTCAAGACTAAATAGATGTCATACTTCTAATTTTGTAGTAACCTCACTCGATGCCGGACAATCATCGAAATCGTGCAGGAGAATAATCGAAATCGTACAATCATTGCCTGACACTTTCTTTTTTTGAAGAAACCTAAATATTATGAAATAACACTGAAGCCGTCTTGCAGTCGAGCTAGTTATATTGCCGGAAGACAAAACAATTCATCACTCGCTGTAATTAGGCGAATTATGCGATTTCATGAATATCCCAACTTTATGTAAATAAAATGCCTCCACAATTGAAATACTCTAATGGGAGCATGAGACTGTCAAAACTAACTAGAAACTGTTGTTCGCAATGTAAGAAGATGTAAGAAGAGATTTTTCCCCGCAACAATTTCAGTGACTGTTAAGGAACGCCGAACATCTCCTAACGGGATTGAGTAAAACATTCGACCGCAACCACTTCCAAAACCAAATTTGCAATAAACCGTATTTCCATGCACAAAACAAAAGCAAATAACAAGATATCAAACGGTCAAACACGGGTAAACATTGATCAACTAATCACTGGGCAGCAATCCAATGTAACGCGATCAGTGGGATTCATATGAGAATGCAGCGTAAGCACCATGATTGTTTAAATGGTCCATTGATCTTTTTCATACTGCAAAATTGACTTCCATGAGATTTGTTCAAGTAGAACACTTCCTTCAAACGACCACTACCAAATTTTTGCAACAAATACTTCGTGAACGCTTCATCTATCTCACGGAACTGTATTTGAGCTGGATTTTGGATTAACACAGCCATCCCCCCGAGTTGTTTCTCAATTTGCCCATCAACATCCTCACTTACCACTTTGTTTCCAGTTCGCAAATTTATCTCTAAGTCAACATGCGAAGCTCCAGGCAACTCACTGCCATCAACACTGATGTTTAACTGCAATGGAGCATCCTCCAAATCGTTTTCGTTGTAACGAAGAGTGAAAGCAACGCCAACAAGTTTCCGAGAGTGTTCCATTGGCAATTCGTAGGGGTCCGTTCCGACAATTGACCCCTCAATGTAATTGACGTACAATCGTTTATAATGGCCACTAAGCGCTAACTTTGCAGCTCTCCACGAGGTTGCCACTTTCGTGCAGCTATTTTCATCAATTGAAACCTTGGTTATTCGACNAAGAGCTTCCATTTTATTGTCACCGATGCCAGGCATATCGACAGCTTGCACGAAATGTTCCAACTTCCAAAAACTCCTTGAATCGTCNGCATCAGGTTCAATTACAGGCTTAAATAAAACGACTGAACCACCATCGAGAGTAAAATTTGAACAATAAAACACGGCAGAAAAGCTATGTGTTTCTTTTGGAGAGGACATTTCTTCTTGTTGCCTCATCTGTGGAATAACAAAAATTACTGAAGATTTTGCTACGAAAACTTAGCCCATTGGGTTCATCTTTGATAGTAATACTTTGTCCAAACCTATGCAATCAAGGCATTTTCCTGTTTAGGTGAACGCACAGAACGCCCTTCGTAACATGTCATAGGTCCAAATGTACCGGTGAATAGCAATAAGGAATGGGTTAATAAAGTGCATTTACGTCACTTACCAACGAGACATCGCACTGATACATGTTTTCAATAGAGACTAGTTCTGGCAACCGCTGCGTTTCTGAACCAAAAACATTCTCACACTATCTTGAAACGTAATAAAATAAATTCCTTTTAAAATATCGCTCAATGCTAATTGCAAATCAGCGCACCAGCTTGCTTCCAATAGGGACTAGTTTTACGTAATTGTCTTGCAAACACCTGTGGAAATGGCCGCAACAGAGGTTTTAAACTGCATAATCAAAATTGCAAAACTGTTGCAACAAAAGAATTTCAAATGATTGAGTGGAATGTGTAATCAACAGACCTGCATTTAGCTTAAGGCCAGTGCCATTTCAATTACATTTTGTCCAAGGCGATCTAAAACTTTGAAAAACAATTTCAAAAAACACAAGCTAGGAAAAATGTTTCGAAACACAACATGTGCACCATGCACCAAAGAATTGCACAAAAATTCACCATTTGCTCGCGCCATGTTATTGGAATCATTGCTTCACTCTTCAGAAAAAGATAGCTTTTGTATTTTTCAGCCAACTGCACACTGGACATTTCAAAGGACAAGATTTATTAAAGATTTGCATGTGAATGGAAATAGCTTGTAGAAATTAACTGATAATTGAAATTGCATGACTGAGCATTTGTAACCAAATATTCCCTTCATTGCATTAATCTCACAAAGCATGCTATGTTTAAAACATGTACGCTGAAAAGAACAAATGCAACTGTGTACATTGGGGACTTCTGTCAAGATAACAGTCAATAGATTGCAGGCCAGCCGAAATGGATAACAACTTGGTTACAAAACTAGGAACGAAAAGCAAAAGCCCTGTTATGCATTGTAGCGACAGATGCAAAAACAGTTTAGCCTTTGAGAAAGCACTGTGACCAACACTACTGAACGCGGCATAGAGAAACATTCCATTTCCAATACCATTCCAACACCATATCTTTCCATTTCGAACACCCGCAAAGTCATTGTTGTCCGGAACAAACTATGCCTTAACGCCTTTATCACTCAAAGTGATACCTGATGATATACCCAAGCGATCAGAAGTATTACCGGTGATATGCACTCTTTTCATCAGTAAACATTGCTGTATATTACATCCTCACCATACAGCCAATTAATGGTGTCCTGCATGAAGCTGGAGAATCCCGTAGATTATGGATGTAATTCTTAGAATAACTGCATGAAAAGGTTTAAAGCAAATCCGAAAGGCGCTCACTTCAGAAATTTCTCACAGTAGTTTGGAACTAATGCTCCGCTAGCCTACACCGCTGACCAGAGAGCCGAAAAAGAATTCATCGACGTTAACTGCATAACAACTGAAGATGATCTTGTATTTGTCACTAAAGCTGGGTTTGCACTAGGGATTTTTCACGCGGAAAACCGCGCGGCATTCTTATTTATTTAACGTCGCCGTGTGCGCTGCTACGATACATTGCGGAGTCATGCGAATCGTGGCGGGTCCGATCGCGCGAAGAGCGAAAATTACGCGCGGAAATGAGCGGCCGGACGAAAGCGCCTAGTGACCAGCCCCTTGCAAGCACCAGATATTTAGTTTTGTTTTAGTACTTTACTTCAAAATAATCCTGGACTATGTGTGTTGTTCATTGTGGATTTGAATTAATATGGATAAGTATTAAAAGTTTTGGTGCTTCACTTCAAAAAATAGGGCCATTTTTTGTTTAATATGGATCAGTAATGAAAGTTTGGTTGACCTAGTTTTGTCACAGATGGTCACTCATTAGCAATGACTCTTTTACTATTTAAAGATGTTTCCTGACTTAACTTTTTTTCATGCACTTTATTTAATTAATATCTGCAAATCATACGTAATCCTTACACATTTACTTCCACGTATAACTTGCCTTTGCCTAAAATCTGAGACATGAAAGTTTCAATTTTGGCCACCCTAAAAATTGTTTCATTATGAAAGTATCAGTAGCAGCAGCAGAGTTTTTTTAAGGAAAATGTTAGCTACCCGATATGAACTTGCAGGGACCCTATTTCTCTGATTCTAGGGACCAGCTGATAATTTTCTCTGATTCTAGGGACCCGATTCTCAATTCAAGGGACCCGAATCGGGTTTTTAAAACCCTTAAAAGAAACCTGGCAGCAGCATTAACAACCTATCATTACGAAGCTAATCAGGGAATTAAACATGTGAGCCTAGGATAATTTAAACATTGAAATGGCGTTGAACACAACCAGCCTCTTGAACCAGTGGTTCCCAAAACATACCGGTAGGGACTGTTAAAGCAGTATGCGTAGCCACGAGCATTTTTTGGGTGTTTTCTGCTGTTTGCATCTTTTTCGTGGGTGTTTGCTGCTGTTTCGTGACAAACGCACCTTGCATCAGTTTCGAATTACTCCAGACAGAAGTGAGTGATTCCCTCTACTCCCTTCGTCAGCTGTGCTATTGCTGATTGTTGTTGTGCTAGATTTGCAATGGAATAAAACGTAGAAACGAAGCCAGGAAAAGTGAAATATATCCACAATGGATTTTTGTACATTTTCGACACAAAATTATGCGATGGATGTAAGAAAATGTGGCGATGTGAGAGAAAAGATCAGCAATGCAAGGCTCGCATACATTCTAAAGAATTTACATGAGAATTAGTGAGAATGGTTCGCAGTCACCCACAAGACAGCGATGCTGCCCGAATAGAGGTGATCAGAACTGCAAACATATTAAAGCGTCCAGCGACGGATACCACTGACGGTACTGCACAAGTGATAAATAATTGTATTGGCAGTGTGACTCAAGCCGCGCAGGGCCAGTCACCGATGTTGGATTCGCTCAAAAAAGTAATACGAAAAAGACGGAATTAGGTACATGCGCCACCGGCAATGCCTACTACATTACAAGATTCACTGATTCCTCAAGAATACCAACTATACCAATGTCAGCCAGGATTATTGGAGCCGTTTCTTTGAGCAGCACGTGAAGGATAAGCGGATAACATTTTACTGTTCAGTAGAAACACAAATCTGGATCTTCTTGAACGTTCTAAGAAACGGTACATAGACGGTACTTTTTGCAATGCTCCAAATTTGTTTTCGCAAGTATTGGTTTTGCTTGCCGAACATGGTGGAGTACATCCGGTGATTTATGGACTGTTACCTAATAAGACTGCAATGAGTTATCAGCTCTTTTTTGATATGCTGAAGGGACAAAGGGCAAATTTGAATCCAGATTCAATTTCATGTGACTTTGAGATCTCGTTGTTTCGGATGATCTCGAACTCTTTCCCTGACGCCGAAATAATGGGATGTTTTTTTCCACGTTGTGAAAAACGTTAAAAATACACTCACAGCGAATGGTTTGACGGCTCGGTGTAACAGAGAACCAAATTTTGCGCTACAAGTGCGTTTGATCCCAGCGTTGGCGTTTGTGCCAATAAAGGATGTAGAAGACGCATTCTATGCACTTTCCATTCAGTGTTCACAGGAACTAATCCCTATGTTGGAGTGGTTAGAAGATAGTTATAAAGGTCGACTACATCGGCGCGGACGCCATCCTCCACTATTTCCGCTTGAAATGTGGAATGTGTATGATAGTGATAGAGTGATTCAAAACATGNATATAACGAACGACNACGTCGAGGCAGTCCTTAGAAGGGTGCAGGCGGAACTCAAGATGGACTCCCCAACCATCTGGAAGCTCATAGATGGACTAAAACGTGTACAAAAGGCGCGTGATGCTTTTCATGAGCATTTAGTAGTTGTAAACCCTCTGCCCAGGAAGTCATCATGTTACGGAATGTGCGGTGTGAGGATTCTGCGAGTTTTACAGAGATGTGCCAATTGTGGCGTGATCGAATATCTGCGCGAAATTGGCCACAATTTCCAAAAGGACGAGTTAATTTCTGATGTTTTTAGCGGGTATTTGCGTGATTGCGAACATATACTGTGTCATTGTAATATGTGAATGTCAACGTCAGGTTGTATGTCATGTGTACATAAATTGAAAACAGTCAAAATTTTATCGCCTACAAAGAATGTTGTTTTTGCTGTCATTCTGAGGGTCAGGGGCCAGTGTGCTTCCACGACCGCCAGGATTTTGNAAGAGCTTGGTACGAAACACAAAAACACGATGTATCCATCATGAATCCCACTAATTACAGCATGACTGGAACNNCCTGGGACAAATGCTCGANCGNATCTTGCGCCTACACGCTTCACGACGGCAGTGCGAACTTTTTCACTTTGGTGACATTCCAAAGGAAAACACATTTCACATTTTATCGCCGAAACGTCCCATTCCGGAATACAAACACTTTGCAAACTCAAGACTTTATCAAAACTTATCATATATCTGAAACAATTCTAAAGAAACCTTTCAATCCAATGTCAAAAATGCAGTAACAAATGCAACGTAAGCCATGAATTTCTCACGGGCACTAAATTCAATACAAACAAAACACTAACTCCAAAATCAATCTGGCTTTTCAAGCAATAAAGTTCACGGTGGCCAAAATCAAGGAAACAAGATAACATTTTCACATGCTTTTTACCACGACGTATTTTAGTATTTTAGGATTGGAAGTCCTTTGATTTTCTTTTGTGCTTTGTACCTCGGAATCATTTATGAACCCATAATTGCGCGGCATGACGTTCCAAGTATTAGCTACTGGGAAAGTATGCTAACTAAATGTTACACTATGATCTCCACGTTGTTATGCAATCCATAATGGCTTCGAAATGAAAGTGTCAATGACTTGATTGCTTCTTTGACCTGGTGTGATGTTTCTAAATCACTGGATAAATACTGACTCCACCCAACAGCCTTTTGATTTTTCCAGATTCGTAAAGATCTGCCTCTAGCAACAGAGCGAGTGTGTTAGCGAACCACCTGGGCTTATGACGGATTTGTAAAACCGTTAATCATGAAGTTGTATGGAATTTCAACCTGAAAAACAAACGTCTTTCTGCAAATCGGGCATTTTTTACCTGCGTACGATTCAGAAGTGTCGATGTTTCGTTATACGCTGCGAGCGACGACTGCGTATATTTCCAGGAAAGTAAACTACTGTAGTTCGCAGGAATCAAATACGCATTGAAAAAAAAATACATCAGGCAATTGCACTTTCCCTGAAATCAACTGAACAATGCTTGTGTTGAGACCTTATGTGGTCTTGTATAGAAGAATCCTTGCAAAAATGTATGTGAGACTCCACGCAATGCAAACCGATGCAAATCTTTTCATGCACTTTATTTGATGGATATCTGCAAATCATACCTAATCCTTACACATTTACTTCCAGGTATAACTTGCCTTTGCCTCAAATCTGAGACAATAAAGTTTCAATTTTGGCCCCCCTAAAAATTGTTTTATTATGAAAGTATCAGTAGCAGCAGCAGAGTTTTTTTTAAGGAAAATGTTAGGTACCCGATATAGACTTGTAGGGACCGGCTGATAACTTTCTCTGATTCTAGGGACCTATTCTCAATTCTAGGGAACCGAATCGGGTCCCTAAAACGCCTTAAAAAAACCCTGGCAGTAGCATTAACAACCTATCATTACGAAGCTAATCAGGGAATTAACCATGTGAGCCTAGGATAATTTAAACATAGAAATGGCGTTGAACCCAACCAGCCCCTTGAACCAGTGGTTCCCAAATTGTAACACGCGTATCCAGGTTCAACAGGTTGTCCTTAAAAAATCTAAATTACACTTTCCTAACTCTTCTGTAACAGCTTATTAAAATGGATTCTGGGTTATGCATCTACCCTGCATGTACACTCTCAGTTGTTAGTAAATAGGCAAATAGCGTGCTATTTACTTGCAGCAAAACGTTCGAAGTTTCAATGAGACACAACCTTTAAAATACCAGTTGTCAAAGTCAGTAACAGTGTAGCACTGCCCACAATGATGGGCGATGGCTATCTAGACCGCCTTGCTGAAAGCTGCGACAGCTCAAGCGGTTGAACTCCCGCGAGATGATGTTGCCCGGATAACTGCAATCTTCATTCATGGGTAATGCGCTAGCCTTGCATGCAGTGCAAACGGGGATACGCAGCCGCAGCCGCTTCGTTTCCGTGCGTTACTAAAGTTACGTGCAAACCCAGCTTAAAGAGTTCGCAAAACATACAGAAGAAGGAAGGAACTTCAGGGAAACGGTCGCAACCAAACAGGACATTTGAAAAGGCAATAAAATTGAGGACGGCTAACCAATAAATCTACACCAGCACACGCACCACTATGCAGATGAAACAATCAGCTTAAATTTTTATTTGAACATGGCATAAGAGATGATAGCAATGTCATCGAAATGGGAACAAAAGACTGCGTCACGCACACAGTGTCACAAGAAAAATCATCCACACGTTTGGGCTACATCATTTGCTTTCCTGCTTACTCTATCAAAAAAATTAAAAAAGAATTTATCTTAAATACGAAGGAAATGACTGCATACAGAAGACCTACATATTTGGATAAAGCCTAAGCAATTAGTACCACTTTCCTTCCAATAAAAAACACAAAAGCGAAGATTCGTCTGGACATTGAATGCAGCGTGCACTACGCGGTTGCCGCGGAAAACACCAACATCCATCGTACCTTGTATTTCACATACCCAAACAAAAAGAGGAAAAAAAAACACTGAAACAAAACATGACATGCGCAAAGTATGGTAGTTTTGTGGCGGCTCTTGTGATATGCACTCAGCAATATGCTGACGAAACAGCAAACGTTTACCACGTGTTGGACATCGCACTGAGGTGCTTCGAACAAATAGACAACAATCAAAATGTCTTTATCACACCAGTATAAAGTGTTTCATAACGTTAAAAAAACACAGTTATGACTCCTTCACTGTTTCCACTGTGCCGTGGTGCTGACGTTGTCGTCGCACGGGGGCCCGGCCGCTCTGGCGGCGGAGGCTAATGCAGCTTTTGATGCAGCTGAATCCGAGGTTGTTGCGACTTATGATGCGGCCAGGGCGGTCGCTAACAGGCGCCACATGCGTAACCACGCCTGGAAAATGCCGCCCACTTAGGAGAAGGAAAACTCCTATCCTAAACCTCCTCTGCCTGGCGGCCACATCCAGCCTTGGAAAAGGCTTCAGGAGTAAACCTCGAGGGACAATCCGGAGTCGGAGCCCCTTAGGGCAGTCCGTCGTTGACTTCAACTTCGTTCTGGCAGCTCCTGCGACGGCGCTGGTGCCAAACTGCAACGGTCTTGCTGTTCCTTTGAATCCATCAGCGACGTGGAGAGGGGGGATTTGCTGCATGGGCAACATGCCGTTCTCCACATCACACTGCCCAGGCTTGCATCCTATCACCTTTACTCAACTTCACACTTACACCTGGAGAGGCCACTCCAGCTTCGCCTTAGGCGTCGACACAACACGGGGAGCAGCAGATACCAGTTATAAGCTACCGCTCAATTGGCGTAGAGCGCGGCGCCGGGGGTTGCTCCTGACGGTGGGAGAGGTTCTCGGATCTCAATGGACAGCTACCGCCCGCCCAAGCTGGGCAGCCCCCAGCCAGTAGGGTGTTGTCCCGCCACGGCCTGCTTTCTTC
>JGI24158J21664_10014443_pt1 | contig 10361 bp, 9 predicted proteins | sample Ectturendosymbi3_FD_21664 | JGI IMG/M metagenome (IMG submission 21664) | reverse complement strand
GCTAATGGTTGGTTTACTGCATGCTATGGCTTTTATGGTGCTTCTGCTTATTGGCTGAGTCATATGAAACAATAAACCATTACCTAACCTAGTATGGCCGTCATGCACTTTGGCTTTCTAGTAAGCGCTGCACAAAGATGCTCCTTCACCATGCTCACTCTCAGCCACCGCTTTGCATATGCCAACCTCTGCTCACACATTGGAGCCATACAGAGCAAAGTTGGATGTTTGCCCTGATAGTTGCAGCTTTGAAGATACTGTAACCTATATTGTTTTGCATCGTTGTTGCCTATGATTAAAATTTTGAAAGGGATTGTAGCCTAAGTTATGCGTAATGTAAATGTTCATGTTGTTAATACGTTTTGTATGATTTGCTTGCACATTCATGTTAACGGCTCAGTTTAGCATAGTCATAGTTCAGAGTTATATCTGAGCACATGAAATGATAGTTACAGTAAGATTCAATATATGTGAACAGATGATCAGCTCTTGTCAAGCCTCTGCAACCAAGCTCCGCTATTTACGGAGCTTCGCCTTTTACAGGGCACCCACTACATATGAATTACTTAGGGTTGAATTGAGATTGTCAAAAAATCAGGTTGGTTACATCTCTTTTCCCAGTGAAATAGGCCTCCAGAACCTTTCTTATGCTACCTTGTTGTTATAGAAAAATTAGATTATATAATTTTTAACATAAAAACCTTTGTTTTGGGGTTGATTTTTTTGCACATTGGGAAGAAGATGGCTCTACGAAATTTTGGAAGATTGTGTGAAAAAAGCACTTCATTGTTTTTATGTGACATGCAGGAAAAGTTTCGTCCTAATATTGGTATGCCATGTTCATGTTGTGTGTCCTTGTCTTATTTTTCGCTTGATGTGATACCAATAAATCAAATACATTTGACCTAGTTTGAAGTTTGTGATTCCTTTAATTCATTTTTTGAGTGACAATCGTTAGCCTGCCAGAAAAATAATTTGGTTGTGTTTTATAGGCAGTGTCTACAGATCTGCCTGTGGACCTTCATTTTTGAAACCTTAGTCATCCACCACTTGTAATGTGATAGTAACGGACAAGGAGGCTACAGTAGGCTTGGCAGAGGCATACTAAAAATAAAATGTATATATACCCTTAAGGTTAATCTTGACCCCTAAAGCCAGTCCCTAAACCTAAACCCTTAACCTCATCCTGAAAGCTAACACCCAAGCATAAACCTAAACTGTAAATTTGAAGAGAAAAGTTCAGAAACTTGTGCAACCACAACTACCAAAATGAAAATCGCCAAGCTGAGAGCCGAACCGAAAACCATCGGCGCTTTCCATGTGACCAGGTTCACTGTGCTGCTAATGTAATGAAATCAGCGTTACATATATGTGGCACAAATTAGATATGTTTTTTAGCTCTTCGAAAGCGAAAACCCAATACAGTCGTTCAGACACTACCTTTTAAAATTTAAATTGTTCAGTCTATGTCATCTGAAGGTATTGATTTATTTCTAATTAAGTTTAGATTCTGTGTTGTGAGAGACAACGAATATTTTCTGTAAATGTTATTGAAGTATGAGCAAACGGTTAGCTGCAATTTACTAGGCTTTTGAGTTTCTGTACATTCTCTACAAATCTAGGTATCTGGAATCTTTGGAGGTCTATAGTATTTTTTAGTTACTCTTTTCACTGAATACAAGCATTTAGCAGTTGGGTATTCTTGTTAGATTGCTAATTGCACTGTGTAGCTCCATGATGGTTGTGTACTTCTTCGTAATGGTCACTAAACCATATATTTTTGATATTTTTTGACACTTTCGCTGCTAGGTAGATTCCCCATGGCAATATCCACTGGTACCAGATGGTTTACTTCCGCAAGCGTCACTGTTTTGACAGAGCTTTGCAATACCATTACTCGCCAGATGATTGAGTTAGAAAGCCGTTCAAACCCTTTACAGATTCAGCAAGTCTTCTAGTTTAAATTTAAAAAAAAGTTCTTCGTTTTGGGTTTGGGTTTTTCTGTCGGTGACATCATAATTGGAGTAGTGTTTTCACCTTTTTGACCAAGTTTACCTGGCCCTGGGCGCCAACCCAACAAGCCATTTTTTGGCTCAATTTTTTTGGCAACTAGGCTATCATCTGAGTTTTTAGAGCCCATGATTGGCATTCTAGCATATCTGGAGCCAAAATTATGCTCAAAAACCAAGAATTAGGCAAAATTCACCACAAAAGGTAACCTTGCCCATTTTGGCTAAAATACATAACTTGCTAGCCGATTGAGCTAGAGAGCTGTTCAAACCCACTATTTTGAAAGTCTTGTACTGTGGAAAAAGATTTTAAGTTTTGGATGTCGTGATTTTTATTGATGTTTACATGATGGAATATGTTTATGCTTATTCTGTTTGCATTAGGATGACATCATCAGGCCTTGGACACCAACGCCTAGGGCCATTTTTTTGACCTGAGTATTTATTGGAAACAAGCTATATATAATACAAGCCTTTAGAGGGTTTGATGGACTTTCTAACATTCCTGGTTTCAATATTATGGCCAAAATACTGCAAATTTATTCGGGAAAATCCCTGCTAATCCCCAATGGAATTCCTGAAATGTTTAGAATTTTTTAGCCATTACTTGGGCGCCAGAGACATTGGAAAGTCAATCAAGGGCTCTAAAGACTCACATTATAGCCTAGAATCCAAACAAGATTGATCTTCAAAATTGGCTCATTGGATCAACTGATGATGTCATAAAAAACGCAGAATCTATCCCAATTATGATGTCAACAACCGAAAACCCCGAACTGAAAATTTGTTTTTTAGTTCTAAACTACAAGATTTTCCAAGTCTTTTGAGGGTTTGAACAGCTTTCTAGCTCAATTGTCTGGCGAGTTGTGGCCTTTAGCCAAAAATACTTGTGTGATTTTTTTTTTAATCAACCCAATGAAGCCAAACCCAATGATCGGCTGTAAAGACTTGGATGATAGCTTAGTTTCTAAAAAACCCTTGACCCAAAATAATGGCTCATTGGCTTGTCGTCAAGGTCCAGAAAATGAAGATTTTTTGTTAGGAATGTATACATGATATATAGATGTCGCCTGGTAACTGTAGCAGGTTTTCTCATTTTTATATGTGTTGGCCAGTACCAAAAGTGTTAAGAAAAGGTTTATCAACTTCAAATTTATCAAATGTTATTTTTTGACAACAATAATCAATTTAGGCCACGAAAACTTTCTGTGTTGCAGTGTACTTTCCCCAAATCATTGAAGTGTCCAGAAGAATGGCTGAGCTTGCCAAAATTTTAGAAATACCTACAGTGGTCACTGAACAGTATCCAAAAGGTAAGGCATCTTTACTTCTGGTGCAATAAACACAATTATGGTCTAGTGCTACAGTTGTTTGAACACACACCACCAAAGCTGGTAGGTTGGTTTCAATTTGTTTTGGGATCATACTGAGACTTGAAAAATGGTACTTGTGATGGCTTGCCTAGGCCTGTGCTCTGTTTTAATGGGTGGGTGCAAAGAAATTGTTCAGGCATGATGCTGCCATTGACGCACCACCGTCCACTGTTGCAACATCTCTGTTGGCGTTGCATTGAATGTGCGATTCACCACAAACAGGATGTGCATGAAAAATTACACCCATATACACAGCATGTGGCATGAACATGCAATAATAGAGCGATCTCATTGGGTGATCTGTATTGTTGCTTGCTGCCACAGTGTGAAGCTCTGCGCATTTGCCACTTGGGCTTTCCAATCGCAGCAAAATGGTGCTGTGACCTGGATGTTTAAAGTCATGCCAGGTGCAGACTTAGCAAAAAGAACATGCGATCGGTGCTGTTTGTTGTAAAAGGAGGGGATGTTGTTGCAACGTCTCTGTTGGCATTCGTTGAATGTGCGATTCACCATGAACGGGATATGTGCAAAGAATAACACCCATTTATGTATGTGCCATGAACAAGCAATAATAGGGTGATCTCGTCAAGTGATCTCAATTGTTGCTTGCTGCCACAGTGTGAAGCTTTGCGCATTTGCCGCTCGGGCTTTCTGATCTCAACACCACCAGTGCAGCATTAACTGTGAAAGCAACCATGTGGCCCACAGTGCAAGCAAGCACAGACTACTCAAGACACTCTGAAAGGAGTTACAAAAATGAATCTGAACAAGTACGAACACACTTTTGACTGTTTTGGCTATAGTGGTTGAAATTGAGATGGGAATCTTAGTAATTGCAATTTAACTGGACAGTTTGCAAGGTGATTTTAGCTATAATTATAGATGAAAATTTTGCATTTAGTGTAGTTGAAATCATAAGTGAAAGTAATTCACTATGTCATTGGTGAGTTATTGTTGTTGTGAAATTTCCGGTAAAATGTTAACACTTTGAGAGCCGGCCTACGAATATATCGTACCTAGATTTCAGCCTAAAGCCAGCAGTTTTCGGTTGCTTTACCAATGCCATACTCCTCTGCTGATTGTGGTAGAGAGCTGTTCAAGCGCTCAAACGGAGCGGCCAGTCTTCTAGTTTGCACTCGAAAAAAATTTTTTGGTTGGGGGTTGCGGATTTTTTGTCAGTGACATCATAAGTGAAGTAGTTTTGGGTCATTTTGACTCATGTTACCTGGCTAAGGCCCAACTGCTAGGCCAAAGTATTTCGCTAAAGTTTTCATTGGAAACTAGGCTCGAGTCCGAGTCTTTTAAGCCTTTAATCGACTTTTAGCGTTTCTGGTTCAAAAGTTATGATCTAAAATAAACAAATTAGTTAATTATGTGATTAGGTAATTGGCCAAATATTTTTGTTACTTCAGATCAGTGGTCTTCAACGTTGGCAAAATCGCCCACCAGGGGGTGATTTTATGTGTTGTGGAGGCGATTTTGTGATTCACGAGATTTGGGGGGCAATTTCAGTTTCCAGGAGGACGATTTCTGGTGTTTAAGCATATTAAAATTTTGAATTGATTAAAAAAACAATATTTCTTACTTTGGATTCAAAGCAAATGATGCACTTTCTACTCCGTGATTCATGATAAAGGTTATAAAATATATCGGGAGTGGTTACGTAACAACCAAACTGTCAATGTTAGGTGTAACGCTTCACTGTACCAACTATCCAAGAATACTGAGATTTTCACTGATGGAGAGTCAAGTTTTGAGGTTCTCACAAAGATTGTGAATGTGCTAGTATTTTGTTGAGACTAATGTTCAAAATAAGATAAAAGAGTAGAGAAACTATTGTTAGGTTCTTTAACCCAAGCGTTGCATGATCAACATCACAAAAAGGACATCAAGCAAGAGCATTTGCCAGCCTGTATAGATCAGCACACAGGTTTTGGATGTTTCTCGTATAGTATGCGTTAATTAGTTTTATTATAATGATCTTGGTTGAAAGCAACCAATTGGATATAGCTATCAGAAAATACCCAATCGGTCAAACTCTTATCTTTCCATTCACATCTTTTTTGAAGATAGTAAAATGGCTCAACAATCATAACATTGCTACCACTAACTCATCNTACGGACTTTCGCAGCAAAAGTGAATATTAATTGCAAGTAACCGTCAACTGTAGCCTTGAGAATTTTCGTCGTTAACTGCCCCAAATCCCTCCAACTGTATTATGTTATCATTAGCAAAATTGTTTTGAAAGAAGCCTTTAGGGCCTTCGGTAGAGCACTGCCAAACCATTGTTTTGTAGGCAAAAAATATGACCGTCCTTTATCACATGTTTTATAATATTTGGTTGGTACCTTGAGTAAAATAATGTAGGCCTACTGAAGTGTGTTCTGTTGCAAAAACATTTGAAATATGACTGTTGCGAGACGATTTGCCTAGCATTACTAGCTAGTAAAATCAGTAACTGCTAGCCGTATTTGTAAAACGTGCTTATGTTTTTCAGTTGATTACTGTGGATATAACTGTACTGTGTTCATTTGACTTATGACAGAACAGCAGGTTAAGAAAAAAGTAACTTAGACCAGCAAGTAAGCCCAAACACCCAATCTTGGCTAAACTAAAGAGTCCAAAAAAACTTTTCGCTACCTGTTGCTTGAGGCTTTTATGAAGTCATTCTGTTGTGGAGATCACGTTGAAATATACATTGCGTAAAAAACTATGTTACATTCCGTAAAAAGTTATTCTGATGTGGAGATCATGCCGAAAGTTGCATGCGTAAAACGTAATACATTTTTGCCAGCTAACCAGCATAAGCAAATGCAACCACCATTCAGAAAACGTCTCATCGACATCGAAAGCAACGATGAAGCCCGTGTGTTGGAAAAAGTGAAGACCATTTTTTATTTTTTTTGGTCATTCACCAAAAATGGTTGATGAAAGTTTTTTTCAGTTAAAATGGACGCACTGTAAGAAATTTTACAAAGGGCGCCTACGTTTTTTTTATCTTGACAGCACTTTTTGGACACCAGCCGACTTACAAAAATCTTAGAGGGAACACTGATTGGGCACCATTTTCTAAGTTATCGGGCACCATTTTATGGCATGTTGGGCACCACTTAATAGCAAAAAATGTCAAAAAACATGAAATTTTGTGTGATTTGACACTGACTCGAGCTTGCAAACTAATGACTCGAAGCGACTCGACAGTTCTTCTGACTCAACCAAGTCATGAGTCTGACTCAACAAAATTTTAGATGACTCTGACTTGACTCGAAGGGCTTACGACTCTGACTTGACAAAAATGACTCGGACACATCGGGCATCAATGGGCAATCAATGTGCAATCAATGTCCCCTTCTGTAAACAGTATCTAGGGCAGCTATGCCCAATCCAAATGGCTTACTGGTCCAAAAATTATGTCACTATCTCAACTGAGGGTACACATGGAATGACATATTAATGAGGGTTGCACGTACAATCGCTTACTTCGATCTTGGCAAAACCAAATTTAGCTTAAGCTAATGTACTTAACGTGTTCAAATCCTAACTGCAGTGGTAAGAGACATGATAAAGTAGCACTGAGGACCACCTGCATAAAATGTCAGTATCAAGATTATCACATTATGGACAAGTTGTCAGTATGTAGGATACTTTTACTAGAGCGAAAACCTAAACTGGGCTGCACAAAACCTTGACTGGGCCACCCGCAGGTTGGACATAGCTGGTATAGGGATTGTCTATTCTCATATTATGAATATGTTTGTTTTTCCAAGTTACAAAGAGCCGCAACATTTAAATCTAAAAACACAAATTTATTTGCAATCTACGCTTCTGTGACATCATAATTCTTTTTGTAACTACTTGCAAAAGTTATACTGCATGGCATACTAGCTACCACAGTACCACTTTATATTTCTACACTTCGCAATAGAAATAAAAAATGAAAAACAAATATTTAATTTTTCGAAAAGCTCAAAGAGCCGCATGCGGCTCATGAGCTGCAGTTTGGCCACCCCTGCTATATGCTTTTCTGTGATTGTGTCCTCCTTTTCCAGCAGTGTAATGCTTTTTTTGCTTGTTTTTTGTCAATTGTATGCTTTGTGCATTGTATTTTTGTGTTGCGATGCTTATTATGTGTTTATGCATTGTGGCACTATCTTTGATTTACCAAAATTTGAGATGACCCAACTGGACAACCTAAGTTTTTTTAACATCCTGATTGCAAGTACATTCGAGCAGTGATTGCTTCCACATTTCTATGTTGTATCACAAGAACAAACTTACTTACCATACATAGTCAGCATATGAAACCTATTTACAATGATGTGAAAACAACTCGCAAACTAAAAAGTAACTCCTTGGTGATTGCATAGTCATTAAGACATCTTCAACACTTTAGTTCCAGTCCTGAAATGAAATCCATTTTTTCAACAACTTTTAAGTATTGCATAAAAAAGCTTAATGATATATTTTGCCATCTATAAATTATAGCTATGCCCCTACATCAAGACAAGAATTACTACGTAATTAGCAAAGTATGTCTCAAATGCATCCTTTAATAATGAGGCCACCACCTGTAGATAGGCACAGCTTTAGAACAATGGATGAAGTCAAGCAAAGGGTCACAGCAATAACATCTGACCAAATTACAAGCATATAGGCGAAAAAAAAAATTTTGCTTGTGGGTTTTTTGTGAGTGACATCAGAAGTGGAGGACTTTTAGGTCATTTTGGCCCACTTTACCTGGCCCTAGGCGTCTACTGTTAGATGATAGTATTTTGCTGAAGTCTTTTTTGGAAACTAGGCTACAATCCGAGTTTTTTGATACTTTGGATGACTTGCTAGGACTTTGGGTTCAAAAGTTATGATCTAAAGCAGTCGTTTTCAACCTTTTCAGTACAATCAACCCCCTACTGGAACTTTTTTGAAAATCGCCCCCTGCCTATAACTTTTGCGTTGTCTGAAAATATTATTTGTTTTTTAAATGATTTCAGTGTTAATGATATATAAACGGGCAATGTAACTATAGTTAGCGCAAAACAAAACGAACAAACAAAGCAAATGCAAATGCATTTGTAGAATGAATGTCACTCATTTCCAAAAAACAGCTGGTTCCAAATAATGCGCACCTTGCGATGGTGTTAATCTGCGAGCTTTTTCAAATCAGTTTGCATGTTGGGCAGCTTAAGTCTTATGGCATTTCCACCAGTTTTGTTCATGTCAAGATGATTATGATGTTTATTACCAATGTGCAGTACTTGGCAGAAACCTTTCTCAACAATATATGTCGTGGGAAATGCCAGTAATAATAGCTGCACTTTTTCCCAAAATTCTGGAAAACGCTTACTGCATTTGATCCAAAAATTTAATCACCCATGTCTATGAAATATACTTCGTTTTTGGATGCAAAAATGGTGATAATGCGCCCTGAACTTTTTTGTAAACCTTGCAAGGTGAAAACTTCCGAAATGTGTCTGAACTTCACAGCAAACAGCTTCGTTTTTGGACGCATAAATCGTGAAATTGCGCCCAGAACTTTTTTATGAAGCATGCACAGACAAAACTTTAAAAATCTGTCTGAACTTCATGGCAAACAGCTTCTCGTTTTTGGACGCAAAAATGTTGATAATTCGCCCAGAACTTTTTCTGCAAAACTTGCAGACAGAGAACTTCCGAAATGCGTCTGAACTTCGCAGGAAACAGCTTCATTTTTGGACACACAAATCGCGAAAATGCGCCCTGAACTTTTTCTGTAAACCTTGCAAGCAGAGAACTTCAAAAATGCGTTTGAACTTCACAGTGAACAGCTTTGTTTTTGGATGCAAAAATTGTGAAAATGCACAGAACTTTCTTTGTAAACCTCGTAAGGCGAATATTTGCAAATTGCTACTGAACTTCGCAGGAAACAGCTTCAATTTGGATGCAAAAATCGTAAAAATGTGCCCATAAAGAAAACTTCCGAAATCTGTCTAACTTCAGGGCAAACAGCCTCGTTTTTGGACACGTAAATTGTAAAAATGCACCTGGAAATATGTAAACCTTGCAAGCGGAGAACTTCCAAAATGCATCTCATTCACAGTGAAATTATTCGTTTTTGGACGCATGAATTGTGAAAATGCACCCAAAAGATTTTTTGTTAACCTTGAAGGCGCAGAACTCAAAGAATGTTTCTGAACTTCATGGAAAACAGCTTCGTTNTTGGACGCATAAATCGTGAAAATGTGCCTGGAACTTTTTTATAAACTTGAAGGTGGAGAATTTCCAAAATGCGTCTGAACTTTTTTCANTGCTCACTGCTGTATATCCCTGCTGTGACCTGAGAACGGCTTAAATCATGCAAATATGTCCATCACATCTTTCAAAAATATAGAAAATTTGTTTTGTGAAATTCTCCAGCGAAAGAAATTGCGTACAAACTTGCAAATGCCGATTTTCAAAATTGTTGTCGGCTGGTGTCTAAAAAAAGTGCTGAAAGTGCCGTTTTTTGGCTCAGATGGAACACTGTGCCCAATGTTGTTTTATTAAGTTTGATTGCAGGTTATTTATATCTAGGTTTTCTCTGTTTGCATTTTACTTGTCTCTTTCACTGTCACTCGTTTCAAAAAGTCTAGCCCAACCTTGTTGCAAGTATTGCAGCCTCTCAGTGTTGTGGTGAATGTGTGCTAAGAACAACAACCATATGGCGTGAACAAGCAGATACAGTTAACCTCGGTTAATCTAGATCTTTGCCAAAACTGGATAAAACTGCTGGTACAAATGATTTTTAACGTTTTTCTTCATAAAAAATCTTCGGTTTATTGAATTTATTTATTGAATTTATTGACAAACAGCCAATGAAGGCAGGCCAAGGCCTGAAGAGCTCATTGGCAACGCAAAAACACAGAAAAAAAATGACACATACACACAAATGAAACAGTAAAAACAGAAAACGAGTTCATATTAAAAGGGTGTATTTCTGGACAAAAACAAACACGTTTGTCTAAA
>JGI24158J21664_10014438_pt1 | contig 10362 bp, 7 predicted proteins | sample Ectturendosymbi3_FD_21664 | JGI IMG/M metagenome (IMG submission 21664) | reverse complement strand
GCCTTATTCTTAAGCCTGAAGATGTGGGTGTATTTCAAGGTGTAGGTGTATTTCTTGCAACGTGTGTTTCAAGCACACGTGTGAGTTTTCTAACGGCCTTGTTCTTTAAAACCTGAAGATGTGGGTGTATTTCAAGGTGTAGGTGTATTTCTTGCAACGTGTATTTCAAGCACACGTGTGAGTGTTCTAACGGCCTTATTCGTAAACCTGAAGATGTGGGTGTATTTCAAGGTGTAGGTGTATTTCTTGCAACGTTTATTTCAAGCACAAGTGTGAGTTTTCCAACGGCCTCATTCTTAAACCTGAAGGTGTAGATCAGGTTTTCTCAACCGGAGCCCTTGGCCTCCCTTGGAGGCCACGGAGCGGTTCTCCGGGTGCCACGAGCAGAGACTTTTACTAAATAGCTCTGCCGTGACGTTGCAAACCCTATTGATGGTCAGGAGGCCACAAGTGCTGAGAATCTTTGGAAGCGGGTCACAAACCATGAAAGATTGAGAACCACTGGTGTAGGTTATTGCAGCATCAAGGGCTCTCGCGCAAACACAGCCTAGTGTTCTTCCTCCACAATGGCAAGGCAACTTACCTCACGACCCAGATTGAAAGCTGACAAGATCAATAATGTCCACTCGAGATGAGTAATTGCCACGCCTAATTTTACGCATGTGGCCGGCTGGGGATTCTGTGATAACGTCAAGAGCTCCCTACGGTAGTAAATGCACTCCATGCTACAAAAAATAAATAGAGATAACACCATTACCAGTATTTCTAAAGTATTCAGATTTATGAAAATATTCGACCTTTATTGAAGTTAAACCACTACATCATTTTTCCAGGGAAATTATTCACTCTTAACTGAAGAGTGTTAGCGTAAAACATAGCCTGTTTTTGCAGGTGTAGTAATTTATTGCATGTTACCTTATACAGTAGATTGGACAGAAGGCCAAGCTTACACAAACGTAGTTAAACTAAATGAGCTTTATTACATTGGACAAGACAGTACTTGTAAACTGATATACGAGGTATAGCAACTTTTGGCATGAAGCATGTTTCGGTGTGATGAATGCCAAAATGAATTTATTTCGATCAGGCGTGACAATCATGTGCTTGCTTTTTACAAACAAAATTTCCGGATGGCCAAAATTTAAACGTAGGCCTAAGTTATTTCATGACAATTGTTACGAACCAACATAATGCTCAACTTGTTTGAAGAGTCTTGCAGATATTGTTTCCAAGTCAGCAATATGTGTTCAGTGTTGGACACTGCTGCCATNGGCGATTTGACTAAAGGCGAGAAAAACAAAACTTGCACACGTCATCAGGAGCGGATCCAGCCGGTAAGTTTAGGGGGGANCGATTTTCAGTAATATTTGGTAATTTTAAGTTTCATAACTGCTTCGCTTTTCCTNTCAGAGTGATGAAGTATACTTCACAACACTGCTGTGACAAAACAAATAACGCCGAAATGGCCTTGTATCGCNAATGCTGTTTTCCGAATTGTTCAAAATCATGGTGAATAAAGTTACTTTCGCAGGTTTTAGGGGATGATATCCCCAATCGCCCCCTTGGATCTGCACCGGCACGTCAACGTAAACTTCAAGCGTGTCCGTGCCAACTTTCAACAAAAAACTCACGAGTCTGTTGAGATGTTGTATTCAGCGGATGATGCGCTGATCACACCTGCGGAGTTAACAGAATCTGGTGAATTGCGCAAATATGTGCAACCGCAGGCGTAGTTAGTGGGGCCTAGGCGGCCATGCCCACAATTTTTTAAAACATATAGTCATTTTGTGCTTTGAGAGGCGTCATCCAAAACAAAATAGTGTTATTCGCCTGAAATCAAGCAATTCCCCCNAAAAATTTTTTAGCCCCTCCCAAATTTTTGGACTGGCTACACCACTGCGTGCAACCATTGTTTCAAGAAAAATGTTAAAAGTCNAAACATTTAAGTATCGGAAAATCGCCCATCAAACAGTAGACAAGATTGCCTGAAACGACTTTTTGGTGCAGCTTCAAATGTGTTCAGATTTTAAATGACAACGAAAAATGATATAAGTTACTTTTGTGTGAGACCGTATGAGTAGACGAAACGAGAACTCGGAGAAAAATCTTATAAAGGTGTTGCAGCATCAGTCCTTGACCTATTGCAGCGAAGACACATTGCCCAGCTCTTGCTATGACTGAATTTCTCAGAAACGTACTGTATGACTTTTATTCGTAAGTTTGTAAGTTGATTGAAAACTTTCAAGATAGGTGTGACTTTAAAAAGCTTTTGAAAGCTGTCTTCAATTTTGCCTTTCTGCAAGATACATGGTTAGAAATGAATCCATCCGATTTTAGCGATAAATTCAAGAAAACCGTGCAATGCTATTTACATTTTTTAAACCATCTGTTCAGAACCTTGTTAAAGTAACACAACCCACCGGCAGCTACTTTTCTTCGTTCCAACATTTTCAACCAGTCGATTTGATAAAAGAAAGGAATTTGCTCCATGAAAACGTTCAAAGCAACCAGGTATATGAGGTAGATGATAAGACCAATGTAGTACACGTACCTTCCAAACTTTTGCCACTTATAGCTTAACAGACCAAGTACCACTGGGTGCTTCAACAGAACGTTGCACTTCGCTCTCACCTGAAATAACAAGAAAGTACTGTTGCCACCAGTGGGGGATTTAACGGGAGGCGAGGAAGGTGCCTGCCTCGGACCCCTTTTAAGGGGTCCATCTCGAGGTGTTTCGCGCATAAATTTATCTCAATTTTGATGAAAAACGTATCCACTCTCACTCATATAATATACTGCGAAGCAGATCATAAGTAAGTACTCTGCTTTCAGAAGGGCTGCCAAGCCCCAACAGCAATTGCAGTGTGCAAGTGAACTGCTTTAAACGTTGCCCCCAACACCAACTGCATTGTACAGGTACTCTTCTGTCAAAAGGGCCCCCAACAGCAACTGCAATGTGTCAGTACTCTGCTTTTGAAGGGCCTCAACAGCAACTTTAATGTGTAAGTACACTGTTTTCAAAATGGCCCCCAACAGCAACTGCAATATGTAAGTACTCCGCTTTCAAAGAGGCCCCAATAACAACCGTTTTTTTAAATACATGTTTAAGCAGTTATGTAGACTACTTGCGGTAGCAATGTTTGCAAAAATTTATATGATAAATTATTTGCTACTTTTGCACATTTTTCAAACAATATACAATAGTGTTAAGGCAAGATGAGGCAGCTTTGACTCATCCAGCCTCAAAGCTTTTAAAAACAAGTCTTAGGTTGGATGCTTTTGTAAGTATGCCATGTTCTTGAATATAATTAAAAGGATCNAATTCGAAACAAATTTAGTGTTTTGAATCTACTTGTTTGTTGCCTGTGGTTTCATGGAGTCACTTGAGGACATGGCTGTGAACAANTTCAGGAAACCAAGTGTTTTTTCAGGGGGGAAAGTGTGTTATAAACGTTTTAGTTTATAGATGGTTAATGCAGAGAAATTGGGCGCTAAACTACAGAAGTGGGGGCGATGCCAACTTGCTATCGCTTAACTTTTATGTGTTGCTAGCTTTGTCTACCGAACTTTCAGTTTTGTATTATGAATACCCATTTGCATTTTCTGTTATATCAGTCATGCCGTAGTCGCAGGAACGTATCCACGGGTGGCCCGCATATCCACTTCCTAGACTTGATCAAAAGTGCGTATCACGGTTGACTCGCCGCAGTCCAGCATCAATGATCGCCACTCATGTAACGTTTTCAAATATGCTGGACCGACGTACGACGCAGTCACCACAAATGCAAGTCGGTAATGGAACCAAAATTGTATTGAGGGAGGCTGGCAACATCCGCAGCCACAGCTTTTCGAAAATCCTGTCCCAACTGTTCCAGATTGCTGGTTGGGTGAGCTTTTGCCAGAATAGGCTATTCTGCACAAAATGCATTTGCGACGTCGTGTTGCAACACGAGTAACGCTGAAGATTATCGATTACCCCCAAACGGAATCACGCAAAATAGTCGAATACCATTGACCAACCCTTGAAAAGCCTTTGCTTAAGGAACATTTCTTCCCTTAGCATTGTTTTGAAAGCTGTTTTAGACATTTGATGAAAAAGCAAATGCATTGCTGGAATTTGAATTAATGTTTCTATAAACTTTTTTAATGTGGTTCATGGACTAGGGATGTTATTAGGCGCTTTGCCTTTTCGTAACAATATCCATTGTTTTGTTGAGATTGTGAAGCAACAATGAAACCACAACACGAGTATTTCAAAGCTTCGTAAAAAGATAAAAAGATAATTTTTGATATTATGCGAGTGTAGACCTATTGCAAAAGCCGCCACATTGCTAAAACTAGTTAAAACAGTTTACAAAATTTTCAAAATAACATCATTTGCGGTGTATTTTTCGCATTATACGGATTTTGTGCTTTTTACGCTATTTTGTATTATTAGGTGCATTCCCTTGTCTTGATGTGAAGATATGAAGCAAGCTTTAATCACAACCAAGGAATATGTTGCACTCTATTATACACAATTGTCTGAAAAATAAATTTTACTTCTAGTAAATAAAAACCTATCTATNAACTGTCATTGTTCAGAAACTCTCAGTCTCCAAACAAGTAGAAATTCTTTTATTCTTCTTATGAAAGGAAAAAGGCTTGCTACTTTTACTAAGCTTTCCTCTGGGCAAAGAGATTTAACAATATACTGACCATCAACATCAAAGGATGGTTTCTCCGGAGCAAACATGATTCGTCATAATAAGAGTAAGCTTCATCAGTCACGTGACCAGTTTCGTCATAAACCTTTCAATAAAAGCAATCGCGTTTCATTTGCTTAAAGATGAAACACTTTTTGCACAATCTGAAGCGTGACTGGCAAAATCAAACCACACAAAATTAAACAGCATGATGTTTCCCATTATTTTAATCGATTGCTGTGAATAAAGGTAATATTTTATAATGCATGCATGTAGGTCGGGCTTCTTAGCAAAAGAATATGTAAATGTCATTGCCAGGGAAAACTGGAGAAACAAAAGTGTTGCTGCTGTTCTGTTCGTGGTGATTTCTTACGTTGTAGTTGTCATCTGCAGGCGTAACAGCTCGATTTCCCGTTTCTGTGTTTGCCATCCAACGACTTGACGAATACCCATCGTCCAGCAGCTCGTACAACATTGTTACCTACAATATGAAACATAATTTCGCAATAAACTGCAACTATCTGCAAATTAGCTGCTACATCCGGCAACACGGTTGCTTGCCTGCGAGAAAGTGGTGTAAACGCAAAACCGAATGATCCCTTACAAAAGCAGATAAGCATTTTTTGAAGAAACTTAATTTGTTTTATTTTTTACAAGTAACCGCATTTCCGATATTGAAAACAGAAAAATTACTAAAACGAGCATTTTTCACTTACACTGAAATTGTCGTCATCTTTCTTCTTTCCATTACCTTGGAGACATTGGTTGCACACTATTTCAGCCATGTCTTCCATCTTCATGATCAGTTTTCGCATGGGAGTAATCGAGTGACCTAGCAACAAACAAAAGCTGCAGTCTTGTTGCGTTGTGAAAAGAAAAAAACTTGCACAATTTAGAAACATTAATGGCCCAAAACATATATACAGATAAACTTTACATGGTTTAGCGTTACATGTTTTTACAAAAACTCTGATTTGTTGAGAATCGCTCGATATTACACTTCTTGATTGCTAATGGAAAAAAGCGGATGTTTAAAATGGATTGATCCCGTCATAGATTAAGATGCACTCAAACCTATTTTTACTGGCGTATAACATTGAAACGCCGTATACAAGATAAGGGAATGTTTGAAAATATTATACAATTTTTGGTGGTCGAGAAAATTTTGAGCGCAAGATAAAAAAATATTGTTTAGTATGGGAATGCCCGTTGACGCTTGCAATATTATGATCTTATGCTTCCAGAAAAGTTAAAGAAAGGAAAATTTCAATCGGATTTTGCATGCAATTATTGCACTGGCTATGTGTTACAACTAGTTGAGCTGGCGTCACCAAAACTGGTAGACTGGGTTCGAATACCGGGTGGGCCATACCGAACACGTGAAAACGGTGCTTGCGTCCTGGCCAGTTTTTGCTCGGGATTGATGGATTGGTGCAAGTGAACGGTTCACGGCGGAACTGCCACGGAACAAGCGGAGATGAGTGCCTGCAGACCACTGGTGATGCTCCGAAAGGAGCACAAAGGCAATATAACTGAACAGAAATATTTCTTTTGCTAAATGGGTATGTGAAGTATTTTGATCGGGTCAACTAGGGACTATAACTATGCTTTGCTAAAATTGTTTTTTTTAATCGTTAGCTGCTTATTTAGCCCTTGCAGTGGGGAGATTTTTGCGCTACCTTTTCTTCATCAAAATAAGTTGGTAGAGTTAAAAGGACAACATCGTAGCAGCCATCTGCGATTTCATAAAGGTCTATACGTTGATGACGAGATAATTTGAGATAGCAACTTTGAAAGAAACGTTCTCTGATTACAGTTTCTACACTAATCACGCAAAAATGGAGAATTTCACCTTTTCAGAGGTGAACGTCTATTTGTTGACACGTTCATGTCATCTGTCTTGTTAAAATTGGCTTTGTTTATGGGTATACCGTAGGATGGATCAGATTTAGAACAAATTGATATCGGCGTTGTTTTGCAAACTGCATTACAGTTTGCGTAAGCTTTGAATCTTATGTAACCACTTAGAGGACTGAAAGATTACTTCAAATCTTCGAAAAAATATTTCAGGTTTTCTCAAAGTCCTTTAAAACGCATGTAGCTTTTTCGCTCCAAATCATTACTAATTGTTTTTGTGGGGATAAACGCTCTTTCTCCAACTGAGCGAAGCATTTCTTGTTTCATTTTGCAAGCTGTGCGATCTCCGAAACAGGAAGTCAAGGGAATCAGCTCAATTTTACGATGTGCCACGCTTTCTTACTATTTTGAAATTTTGATTAACAACACAAGGATGCGAATGCCATATACACCGTAAGTACGCTACATTAGAAAGTTTAAAAAAGATAGAACAATAATTTCATTTACTCGATTTGTGCTGCCTCTAAAGGTGGAACCAGTGGTTTGCTGGCGCCAATCTCCGTTCATTCTGCGCTACGCAGCTACTTTATCAAGCGAGCCAATGGTAGCAGCGAACGTGAAGGTTTTACTTTCACCCAGACATGGCCGCCGGTCAGGAGGCTGAACACACCGCAAGTACCGTTTTTTAAGTTTTCGGTATGACCTGACAAGGCATCGAACCCGTACATGTGCTAATTGCTCTACTTACGGTGCAACTGATTGGGAAAGGTTTCATGAAAATCTAAATCAAAACAAAATTCAAAAGTTTCAGTGAGCAATGCTTGAAGTTCTGATACTGTTCAAATAAAGCGATCTAACAATCCAAAACGGTGACTTGTGTATGCTGTTCTGTCAGGATCATTAACTCCTAATTTCCAGGTTCGACAATTAAATGTTTAAAAAGCGTTTTAGAAAATGTAATGCAAATTAGGTTTGTAAAAATTGGCTGTATAAACAATTTTTAGGGTTGAAAAACAAAAACAAATTTTTAAATTCGCAACATGAAAACTTGTTTTTCGTTTCCGTGCAATTACACGTTTTTCTACCATCATTTCAAGCAAAAACTCTTACTTGATTTTTACAAGTCGTTAAACTAAACCCGCAACAGTGTTGCCTAACCAGTTCGAGAATAGACGTAGGCGTTTTTCAGCGATTCCTTCCAAGTTTCGTGTTTGATCAGGGTTAAAACGCAGCTACGTTGACCAAAATCGATTGCGTAATCCAGGGCATTGCGACCGTCAATAGACCGGAAAGAGACGTCAGCTTTCCATTCCAGCAAAAGGTTGACGACCTCCATATGACCCCGCTGGCAAGCCAGATGCAGAGGGCTTATCTGTTGGAACAAAAACAATAAGCGTGTACAACTCGTATTCCAAAAGAGTGTCGTACTAACAGGCACTATTTTGTAGAGATTCAGGTTCTTCGCTAAGACGTCGCGAAGAGAATTTTTCATGACTTCAGGTCACGCGAACCTTGCTGCATTGAAATGCTGCACAGGTTACCTGGTTGCTACTCACATGCAAACGACACGAGAAACAGTAAGAACTACTCTTACAATGAGTTTTAGTTATAGTGGGGTCAATCGATCATTATTTTGACAAATGCTAGGTCCACCCATAGGCGCAGCAAAGGGGCCATGGCCTCCACATTTCTAACATGTCTAGTCGTTTTTCGAGAGGCGGTGTGCAAAACACTATTCCTCGCTTAAATGCAGAATACTTCGCCCTTCAGGAGAAATCGAGAATTTCAAAATTAATCTTGAATTTCCTGATAACAAAATGTTTGCCACAACTTTGAAGTAATCTGTAGTTTTTCTAAAACAGAGGGAGTTTTTATTAACAATAATTTTTTATTTAAAAACTTTTCCTGGAAAGACGCGGTCTGCTTTCAATTCAGTGAATGTTTATAAGGGTGGATTCGGTGAATGCTACACTATTTTTAGCGTCGAGCACATCGAAATTTGCAGAATATTGTGCAAAACGTAATGCAAAAGGTTGAAACTGACCCCCAAACTGTTTAAAAAATAAACCAGATGAAACTAGCTGAAAATCTCAAAACGCGTTAAGTTTTCGAGTTTGTATCTCATCATAGAACAGTCGTAGAAGAATGAATTTGTTTCTTTTATTTAATATCGAGGAATTATGAATATTTTCTGTTTATTGAGGTGCCAATGATAAATTGCCGAATCGCGCTTTTCTGACACAATTTCGGACTGAAAAACTTGAAAAACTGACGTCTTTTGTGGACAGAGCTGTAGGGAAATGAGTAACTCCTTCGTGCTGTTGCTACTCCCTCGTGTTGTTCCTTCGTACTAGTATTTCCCACCCCCAAGCGTGGAACGTAAAATTCCACGGACTTTCGTTCACCTTGATTTTTCCAAAAGGCTCAATAGGTGCTCCTGCCTTGAGTAGCGCTTTTGCTGGTTTCACATATCCGAAGGCGCACGCGCAGTCCAGCGCTGTCCATTGATTTGCGTTTCTAAGATTCACGTCGGCGCCCAGTTGGATCAAACTGAAATGCATTAGAACATGAATAGAGCATTTTCAGAGCATTTTGACTTCTTCAATTTATATCAAGAAGACAAAACTCTAAAGAATGGCGAATCTGAAGATCCTCTTCAAACATAAGCTACCTTCCTCTGAATACTTAAGAGCAGCTTACGTTTTCTTATCTATCGGTATTTTTGCTTTACTCCTTACAAGTGGGTCATTTGCACCCTTGACTTTCTAAAGCTCAAAGGGTGGAAGCCAAAAATTTTATTGGCATTTTGTGATGCAAAACAAAAATTACATCAAAACGTTTTACTACGGTCAAGATTTCCTCAAATTTAGCTTTTACCTTCAACTGATTAAAAAATTTATAATTGGGCTCAGGGGCGTAGCGTCAGTGAATGCAAAGCATGCAGTGCATGCCTTGCTTTCAGTGAATAAAACCTGATCACTTCAAAATTTTGAATGGAGTTTTAAATCATAAACACAAAGAAAAATAAAAAACACAAACTCCTCTCAAAACTTCGTTCTCAAAGTTTTTTTACAATAAAGTTAGTTCTTGCAAAAGAGCCTTTCAAACGTGTTTGGTTTTGCTATTGAATTCCGTAAAAAAATTGGGTAAACACGTATACGGAACGGGAAACACGCATGCAAAATCTGCGATTGAATGCGTGTTTCCGATGAAAAATGTCAAAACTAATTAAGTTTTTGTTAAAAATATGCAAAGGTTTTGAAGCTGAACAACCTTTTTTGCTAATATGTTGTAGTGCAAAATTTGTACTATTCACAAGTGTTTGTGTAGTAGCGAAATTGTTTATTTTTGGGTACCGGTAAATTTACTTTTCGTGAACACTGCAAAATTGCTATTGGAATCAAGGCATGCAATTTTCAGTTTTGCTTTCGCTTCGTGTGACGCAACCGACCTGGATGGAGACCTGAATCTAGTCACATGACCTGCTGTAGCTCTGTGTTGGATTTGCAGACTGCAGGGAAGGAGCAATTTGGAAAGTTTTCGTTTCAACTTGCAATTATATCATATTAGAACAAAAATGAGAGCTATGATGGGAAAGTAGCTGTTGGGATAGCGTAGCAATTAGGCAAGGTTTAGCCCGGCCCCAAGCGCTTACAAACGGAACAGGCAGTCTACTAGGTGCGGATACTTAACTAGGTCAACACCAGACTTGAAGCTGGTAGGTGTGGCGGCAGGTAGATGGCGCCACATGTAAATAAATGGTCACCGCTAGATGGTGCCCATAAGTTGCAAGTCACTGTGATAGTCACCACAAGCGAAT
>JGI24158J21664_10014437_pt1 | contig 10363 bp, 7 predicted proteins | sample Ectturendosymbi3_FD_21664 | JGI IMG/M metagenome (IMG submission 21664) | reverse complement strand
TCAAAGTACATGAATTTGTTTCAAAATTCCACAAAGTATACACAAGCTGGAAGGTCTTAGGAATGAAAAAATTGAATATGTTGCCTTCTCCAAACATTTTAGGGTTAACAGACTTCTTATGCATTATTTGGTAACTTTTGTTGACTCACAGTTTGCCGAAGCAAATGTTCTTCTCATGTGCTCTGCCTTGATAGTAATATATTCTAGCACACTGCACAAGCGATGATATGCACAACACATTACCAAAACCTTTTCTGCCACACTGAACCAGTCATCCCAGGTTTCATGGAGTAGGTACTGTAATTAATGTTCCTGGCAACAAATAGTTAAGGTGAAGGATTGCAATTGTTTTAACACTATTTTTTCTGATAAAATGCTATAATAATGTGGCAGCAGCAAATAGAGCATTGCCTTTGAAAAGTGTCTCAATATCGTGCGTTTCACCGAGATATGACTATTAAATGTTATGGAAATTTCAGCGCTGGAAGAAATTAAGTAATACTGAGCAGTTTCAGAACTTTCTTTTTGCTTACACGCTTGCAGTTTACGTATGGATGTGCAAAACGCTGTTTCCAAAGCAGTACAAGTGAGATAATTAAGACCAATCAATACAGTTTAGTTGAAATTATGTTTTGTTGGAGTTGTGAAAGAACGGCCCTTTTGTTCATATGCCTTTTCAGCAATGATGTTTATGAAACGAGAATATTGAAGTAAAATTGTTAAGGACGCTCTCTGTGTCAGTACAACAAACACACTGTCAATATTCTTAAATTAGATGTGTTGAAAGCACATTTTCAGCTTTAATTTTACTTCTCTACGTCATTCTGCGTCATTTTCACATGTCTGCCCAACCTGCTGCAACAAATATACCTCCTTGTCTTTTACTTGTTCCAACAAAGACCCAAAATAAAATTGCCACATCTGCCACGATCACAACATATGAATACTACATTCTACCACGTTAATGTGTTCAATGTGTTGTGCTCTGCTGACCCTTCAGTGAAAAACAAAGTCTCAGATACATCTCAGTGTTACGTGAAACCCTGGATCCTGTAAGAATAGCATAACACCACCACGAGACATAGTCACAACAGAAAATTGCGCCAATATTAACAACGCGCCACTGAAGCAAAAAAGCTTATTTGTTTGTTTGTTTGCAAACTAACATGTTGCTGGCGTTGTCGTAACTATGCCCGCGACAGTTGTGAATTAAAATTTTCAAGTTTTTCATGATGTTGATAACAATGTTTCCAGATGTTCTGCGTCGCGTCCCTCCACTACAGTGAACTTCAGAAACTGTTCAACCAGGAACCCCTGTTTTGTTGACACAACGCACTGCAAACCCTAGCTGATCCAGACGGGTAATGTCTGACGTGGAATCCACAATTAAACTGTAGCACTTCGCTGATAAGACTTCAGCAACGATTGTGCTCCAAACTTGTCTAGCCATGAGCTGGATAAATTCACTGAAAAATTCCAGAGAAGAGATAAGTACCAACTCCGCGTTGCCAAACAAGTGTAAATGATCTTTTACGAAAGCGTCGCATTGCGCCAGCAATTCAATTATTGCAAGAAAGTTTCCATTATGAGTAGAAATAATTCTTTAACTTCGTCCTCGGAAAGGCAAACCACGCGAAGCTAAAATGTTACAACTGAAACAACTATGCGCAATACATTTCTCAAGTAATCTTGTTCATTTTCTATCTGGGCAGTCCAACTTTTATCACGCGGTTCAGTTTGTCGACCGAACACGGACAATGTGAGAATGCATTCTTTGTGCGAAGTGCTACCTTGGTGCTCAGAGAGACGATGGGTATTTTTTCAGGTTTTTAGTCCGATTGTTAATGATGCATGACAGCAGGATGAAAACTTACGACAAAGCAAAAAAGTAACACGGTCGACTAAGAATATTTATGCCACATTCGCCTGAACCGTTCCCCATTCATAGGTGTTCTAAACATTTTTGATTTCTTTAAGTATCTTGTCCTGCTAACATCGTAAGGATTGGCCGAGGTTCTAAGATTCAGTAAACCTAAATCTTGTTCAAGCTTCCTCTCTGCAAAGTGCCTGCGTAAGTGTGCACTAACGTTTTTCCATTGGGCTGGATCCGCAGAAGATAAAGCCAGCTCCCCAACAGCAAACTAATTTCGTTCATGGTCCTCTACAGCAGTGTTATTCAAACTTTTTGTTGCAGAGGAACCTTCCAGACATGGTTGCATTGCCATGGAACCCTATGAAACTGTGAACCAGTTGTATTGCTACAACCGCATAGCAGTGTGGTGGCGTGTGGTGGCGTATGATGTGTGGTGGCATTACAATGTGGTGGCGCCTGCATCTCTCTCGCGACCAACCATGTTCCTCAGTATCAAGGCTTTCACACGGCAATTTCTTACTTGATGTTTAATCTTCCACAGACAAAAAGCTTGCAGAAACGCAAGTCACTGCAGAACTCCGATCAAAAGAGTGGTGTCATTCTTATATTGCGTTTTGTTATATAACCCATTTCTTATATAACCTAACTATGCACCTACGGTAACTGTGCTATTACTGTGAAGGCAATATTATAGTGTTGCTACTCTACAGGTACCAGACTACACTTTGCATATTCGCTCGTTTCAAGGTAAATCGTGAAGTTGTGCCTCTGCCCAGTTTCGCAAATTTTGAGTTAGTAATGCGTCGTCACAGCAAGGTGTTGCACGGGGCCCCAAAAACGCGGGGCTGGAGGCCAAGGTCTACTTGGCCTGTGCGTAAATCCGTCACTGACAATTGCGAAGAAAAGATTTAAGTAAAAGTGTTTTGTTGTTACAACCAAATAGAGAGTTGAAGACAAAATATTTGCAAAAATTCCGTTGACAGAATTGATGCTGAAAAACATGTGCAGCAAATGTAAACCTACTCCCTGTTACGTAGAAGATTTTCCTGTGAGTGTTATACACCTTCTTAGGAAGAAATATTACCTCAAACTATTGTGATGAAACAAATTTTGCTATGGTTTTCAAAAGATCATTGGAGGAGAATGTTTTCCTAAATTTTACTTCAGAAGCTGACAATCGAATTTGATGCTTCAAAGTGTGTCTTTTCTGACCATGGTGGTTGTCTGATTTAAGATTTCGTTAGAGTATCTGCACATGGTAAACTATGAGATTATAACAGAATTAATTGACGTCTTTGAATGCTGTGCATGCATTCATCAAGCATAACAGAATGTTTTTTTTTTAATTTCCACAAAGCATAAGAAGATGCAATGACTCAGCAAGTGAAAAATTTGAAGAATTTGCCTTCTCCAAACCTTTTTGGTCTATCGTTGTTGTTATGCGTTATTTGGCAATTTTTGTTGAATCACCTTTGGGCGAAGTAAACGTTAGTTTTATTTGCTCTCCCTTGCTAGTAATGTATGCGCCTAGCACAAGGGAGCATAAGCACAACATATTGCCACAAAAGTTACGACCACACTGTACCCGCATGCCAGGCTTTAGACACTCAGTGTTTGAAGTTGCTTGTAATAAATTGCAGAGGTGAAGGATTTCAAATCTTTCAACCCTTGTTCTTATAAAAAAAAGTGTGATAATGTGGTACCAGCAAATAGAACACTGCGACAGACAAGTGTCTCTATGTCGTGTGTTTCATGAAGTAAAATATACGCATGGAAAAGGTAAAAACGTTTCAGCGCTGGAAGGAATTAAGCATTATTGTGCAGATGCAGAAATTACTCTTTGCATGCACACTTGCAGTTTACACATGTATGTGCAAAAACGTTGTTTTGAAAACAGCACAAGGGAGGAAATGAGCTGGTTGATGCCAACCAATGTAAATTTAGTTTCAAATTTTGCTTTTCTGAAGTTGTGAAACAATGGCGCATTCATAAGCATCTTCTGCAATTGTGTTTTTGATGCTAGAATATTGAAGGAAATCTTTCAAGAAAGCTCTCTATGGCAGTACTAACAAACACACTGCCAATTTTCAAATAGATATCCATGAAGATCGATAAGCACTTTGAACAATTGAAATGTGTGTTATTCCAATAGCGCAATTTGCAAACCAATATTTGTCATCATTTTGGAGTCCAAAATTTATATTGAAAATCGAGAGAAACAAAATGAGTTTTTCTGAACGTACTAAGCATGCAATAGATATTTCTCAGTAAGAAATCATATGACTTCGCACATGCCTACATCAGTGTAATGTTTGAATTTGATTTCCGTTTTTTGCTCATTTAGTTTCATTCATGCAATCAAATCATAAAAATACTAATGTTTGTAACAGACTATAAGTACAACAATAACAGTAAGTTTAGTCATCCATCAAAATTGCCTCACGTGCAACTGCTTATGGTTTGTTGCAAAGAAGGACCGCCATTGCTAACCATGATTGCATTTACTCAGGGTTTAATGGAGCACTAGAGAAGAGCAGTAAGCAAGGAACAAGCACTGTGTGAAATGAACAGACTGCTGAATAGAACAGATTCTGGTTGCATTTTACTCGTTTGTCAATGCAATGTATCCACTATATTGATTTAGGACAGGGTGATTAACGGCAGGAGGATCGTTGCAAATCGCAACTAAGATGGATTTCATCGTTACGAATAAGTTCATCCTGCTTGCAAAAATATCGATAAATTGCTTTATGGACATTTTTGAAAATAATCGGTTCGTCTACAACACAGTAAATGAATGTTCACAAACTTTGCAGTCGCTCAAAGTTACAGTCAGGCGATAGAATTAGCCATTAGGCGATGGACTGAAGAAAAACCAACCTGTTTACAAATCGGCCCGGACTGAGACACGAAGAGACCACGACAGCGATTTTGAGTGACAATGGAATTTTTCAGATTATTGGGTGCATAATGACGTGAAAGAAGACCTGCTTTATCTGCAGAAAATATCAGAGAAAATGCAAACGTACAATTTTGCAAAATAATTTTGTCGGTCGGTGAAGTGTTCACCTCATATAGTTGTTAAATTTAATAGCCTTGCAATTCAACCGTCATATCCAAAAACATGGCGCAGATCATCTCACTGCTCTAATACCTTGAACATTGGTCTGCACGTTTTTGCAAAAGTCAGCAGCCAGGAAGAAGCCCAAGTTACAGTATGTAGCGTTAGAGCGACGAAATGCAGTATGCTAAGTAGTACATGATATGTTAGTATATCTTTGTAACCTTTAAGCAGTAGAGATGCTGAAGGTGGAAATTTTCAATGTTGTTTAGCAACAGTTCAGTGTTACAGTGCTATTTTCAAGTGGTTTCTTTAATTCGTGGTTTGTGACAAGCAGAGGTGGTGTTCGTTCTACTGCAAAAGAAAGGTCTATTATGAGTTGAATTCTATGATCAAAATTTCACCGACGCTTACATTGTTCTTACCCAATCCTTGGACATGATAATCATCGGTGTAATATCCGTTCATTAAAATTGAACAAATAATCACAACTGTGAGAAAGAAAACATGAAAAAATGCTTATATGTTCCTGGTCAATTTCAAAGATTTCTGTGCGATAATGCGGTTTTACAAAGTTTAAATATCGGATAACTTGTATTAACTTGGCTCACGAGCTTTACGTGTCTACAAACAATCGTTAAAGCTATCGGAGAGTTAATTTTTCAACTATTTTCCAAAAGTTGGATTGAAGAATGATTCACAAAAAATATTTACAAGAAACACTGACACGCCTGAACAAGTCGAAAATGCAAATGGACGAACGTTTTGCCTCATTTTTGATCACGGGCAATATGCAAAGTGTTAATATCACGAATTTTCAAAAAACGAATTTAAAAATTGGAGTAAGGCAGAGCACTGGTATCTAAAAACAACATGCAATAAAGTTGAATTCTGCCTTTCCAAGAAAACCAATATCAAATTTTCTTGACTAACTGCTTCACAAAATATGTGCTTCTGACCATATAAAGAATCTACGAATTGCCGTTTCATGCATCAGCCGTATTTTGTTGAGAATACGGTTTCATTTCATAAAGTCGTATTAATCCCCCGTTTGTCACACACACAACTCCATTTCTCCTTCTTGCACTTTTTTTGAGATGATTGTCATTGCTGTCTTTTGTAAAGAAGATGATATAAAACGTTATTACAACATGGCAACCACAAGCAGAGATCGAGATATAGGGCTTGAATGGCAACCAAAAACGGACACTATCAAGGCTACGGTATCTGTAAATGAAAGCAGCGAGGTGCTATGAAAAAAACGTCTTGTTGCTACATTTTTAAGCGCCTGTGTATTGAGGATGAAGAAAACAAACTAGGCTATTCTGATATTGATGATGCGATCTTGGGTCCAATTGCAGATGTTAAATGCAATGATGAAATTTATTACCAATTAGAAAAGGTTGAAGCAGCAGTGAATCAAATTGAAGGTTATCTCAAGGCATCAGAAGACAGTGCCAAACCAGAAGCCTTTCTTCGTTCTGGAACAAGCAAACGATCCCAAACATCATGCGCGATAGATCATCCGTTGGTACAGTTGTAATTAACATGCATAGATGGCCCCATAATTAGCAGCAGTGGCGTAGAAGCACAATCTGACGCCCCTGGTCCTAGCAGAAAATGCTGCCTCCTGGTGCGGGCAGCGATGTTATATTTATGACGTCATTGTTCTCAGTCAACCATGGCATGAGCTTTAGGTTTTTGAAGACCTTTTTCCAAGACCTTTCGCCAAATTTAGAGTAAATTGTCGTCTGCTTAACCTTCCTGAACACCATGCCCACACACAGCTGCAGCTGGTAATAGCTAAAACATGATGATATCAGCAGAGTATTCGAACAGGTAATAACTAGTCTAAAGAGAAAACCTTAAGTTGGATTGTTCCCAAACTGAAAAAAAGATTGTAAGGCAACAACAAATTAAGAAACATGAACGTAAAAACAACGATTTTGTAGCATTTACTCAACAATTAATATTTTCGAACAAACACAAGATTTGTAGTAGGGGAGTTGATCTAACCGAAGTCACCATTACTCAACTCCCAAGACGGTTAACAGCCACACACAAATATTATCAAAATTAATGACTTCAAACCGAAATGCCATCACAAAAGAAGAAATTAACCAGGAAGAAATGCGAATAGCAAGTGTGTGTAGGAAGAAAATCACCAACAATAATTAGTCTACATTTGAAAGTTGACCGATGTACTTGATCACCACAAATGTAGTCCTAATCATTTTGCAAAAAAGAAATTCTTTTCGCGCTTTTGCCAATAGAAAAGAAATGCATTAGGCCGCTATTTCAGGAATCTATTCCAGACGCGCCTACTCTAGCAAGCTGCAGCATCGTTCGTTGACCAAGCCACTACAGTGGCAACTGGGCTCTTTGAGCTATTAGTTAAGCTATAGTTCTGTTCTTTATTGATAGGGAAGGGACGTTACTTACTTGATTAATACTTTCGCTCTTCCGGTAAAGAATATTTTAATAGAGGTTGTTTGTCTTAGGTCGCTAATGTACGCAGGTTTTGCTGAAGAAAATGTGAGCGCTGTGTTGCAACGCTGAGCACCCAGTAATGGAAAACATTGTCTACCAATTGTGTATGTCGTCCAAATGAGCTACATTTTACCCAACTAATCGCAGGAACGTTTACTGCAGTCAAGTCCGTCGCCAGGATTTCGCAGCAGGGGGGCCAAAACTCACATGGGGGGAGCACATTTTTAAATCCAATATTGAATGTATGCAGCAACCGCCACGAAAAAAGTCGCTTGCGACATGTAAACTTTATTCACATTTACCTCGACCCAGAAAGTCATGCAGATATGAACGCCGAACCGGCCAAACATCGTCATTTGCTCTTTTGCAACTGGGGCAAGGGAAGAGACAAGAAATGAGATATTTTGCAAACCATTAAACCTTCTATCTCCTTCGGAAGGATTTTTTCCTAGTGGGGCCAATAGAGGATTTTTCCAAAATTTTTCCAGTGGGGGAGGGCAAAAGTGGTGAAATTTGTCTTTTCCCATTCAAAACTAGGAAAACAACCTGGTTTTGCTAGAATTTCAAAATTCGTCACCCATGTCTGCACCCCCCTTTCGACGCCCATGTCTCCTTGTAGATTGTTCTCGCGTTTCACCTTTGCCCCCGCCTCCTCTTTCATGTCGCACAAGCTACAGCATATCAGGCGGTTCGCTATACAGCAGAAATAAAGCAAATAGTCGATACAAAGTGGCAATTGAGGCACACAAGCAGAAAGAATGTCATCCTATAATTCTCTCGAGCTGATGCGATAGTGATAGATCATAGCTTGAGAATTTAATTAGTCAATGCAGGGCCAGAGAATTATCAAAATAAAGGTCCTTTTGTAGCGCAACCAGTTGGTGATAGGACGGAGAAATTGCGGAGTCTTTCTAAAGAAATGGTTTTGCAAAACACTCAAGAATGGAGATAGAATCTTGAGGTCTTGGTTATTATACTCAAAACTGAAATGTGGACTGCATTGTTTTTGCTGTAAGTTGTTTCGACTGGGTAGTGATCATTCTTTATTTGTTACAAAAACATCGATATCTTTTTTGAATTTGTTTGGCTTGGGGCTGGCGTAGCCATTGTTACGCAATAATATTGAGCGATTGGCAGCGACAAAGCGATGGTGAGCATAACATGGCTGTAACCATGGTGCTAATACTGTAATATCGGCTGTATCGCCCTCATTTGCAAAAGAAGATTCTCATGGGGCGCCGGACGTAGCTGATGAAATTAAGAAAGCTTGAAGCGTGAGCTGAAATGTCGCATTTGTGCGCTGGTTGCGCTTCTTGACCACTGTAGGCTCGCCCATGAGCTACACGCGAATTAACATTTGTTCACGAAATATTATCAGTTAATTAACTTTGAAATTAGGTAACGAGAAGGCATAATTGCAAGGTGGAGGGTTGCACGTGCATGCAACACAGTCCAGCAAATAATTCAGATGATTATGAAACTGTGTTATCACTGATTTATTGCTATTTGTAATAAATTTGTATCCTTATTATTCATTTTGCCTCATTTCAGCTTTCTTTGAAATAGGAAGATTTAAAACTTTTTGAACACCTCTCAAAAAATGGATCCTCCCAAAAAGCGTAAACTTGAAAAATCATACCGCATATTTAATGACGACTGGATACACAGATATTTCTTCATTAATTCGAGAAATAAGGTAGTGTGTTTATTTTGTCAGGAAACAGTTGCTGTAATCAAAGAGTATAATTTGAAACGACACCACCAAACAAAAGATGGTGAATTTGCTCGTGAAGTGTCCCAGGAAGAGCGAAGGAAAAAATCTTCAGAATATGTCAAAAAGCTAGAGAAGCAGCAGGCCGTATTTGAGAAACAATCGGTTCTTCAGACCAGTGCTTCACAGGCAAGTTTCATGGTAGCGTACAACCTTGCTAGAAACAGCAAGCCATTTTCTGATGGCGAGTTTGTCAAAACAGTGCTTGGTGGATTGTGCAAGCGTTCTGTGCCCTGAAACGAAAAGCAGATTCGACACCATTTCATTATCAAGAAAGACTATGGTGCGGGGCATACACTTAATCGGTGAGAAAGTAACAGAACAATTGAACACAGCAAGCAAAGACTTTGTATGGTTTCTTTGGCAATCGATGAGAGTACTGATAATCAAGACACAGCACAGTTACTCGTCTTTATCCGTGGAATTGATGAAAATTTCGTTATCACAGAAGAACTTCTTGGTTTGCAATCGATAAAAAGTGCAACCACTGGTCGAGACCTATTTGAAAACGTCGTGGATTGTGTGGAAAAAATGCCTTGTCATGAAATAAAATGGCAAGCATCAAAACAGATGGAGCCAGAGCATTCACTGGAAAAAATGTGGGCATGATCAAATTTTCAACGAACAATTTAAAAGCGGAACACCCTGACAGTAACTTGCTCTCCTTTCATTGTATTTTGCATCAAGAAAGTCTTTGTAAAGGTGCACTGGACCTCAAGCCTGTTGTAGATCCTGTAGTGGGCGTTGTCAGCATACTCAGAGCAAGGGCACTAAATCATCGACAGTTTAAATCCCTGCTTGAGGACATGGAGGCTAAGCATACAGATGTAATATACCACAACAACGTTCGGTGGCAGAGCCTTGGCAAAGTACTAAAACGAATTTGGGAATTACATAATGAAATCCTTCTTTTTCTGAAAATCAAAGGGATTTCATGTGATTCTGTGACCAAAATGGCTTGTGAGGAGTAAAGATATGAGTTGATGTTCGCATCTGACGTATTCGAAAAATTAAATAATTTGAATATGACGTTGCAGGGAAAAAGGACTGTTTGCACATGAAATGTTGAGGCAACAACAACAATTTTATTTTTTTTACCTCAACGCAAGTACACTTAACAATACAGACACAGTAAGGCCGGGAGGCGGCGAAAAGACACTTCGGTCAT
>JGI24158J21664_10014436_pt1 | contig 10363 bp, 5 predicted proteins | sample Ectturendosymbi3_FD_21664 | JGI IMG/M metagenome (IMG submission 21664) | reverse complement strand
GTAACGCGACCGCTACATGTAAGCAAATGTCGGCCAAAGCAAGGAGAAAGGAAAGACCAAGCAAGCGACACTTAAAAGTGACTTCCATGCACATGGAAGTAAGAGCTCTCTTTGGCCGATTCGTATGGCACGCTGAATGCACCAACATCTGCCTAAGTTAGTGCCATCGAGGTGTCTGGGTTCAAGCCCACACTGAAGGTGTGTGAACACAACCAGGTCGCACACGCTTCAATGGCTCCCGATAGTGGACACCTCCTTGAGGAGCTGTGATGGATAACGTGCATCGCATGGAAAAAGTCACAAGGAGAAGAAAAGAAGAGATAAAGAAGACAAGGCTGAATGGACCGAGGACAAATCAAGCATGACACGCACGTCAGCGGACCTAATTGGACTCTTGATATCAATTGGCAAGGTAGTTCAAAGAGAAGAGAGTGGGCAATCCAAAGACTTCGACGAAGGAAAGTGATGTAGCAGTCACGCTAGTGCGACCGCTGCATGTAAGCAAAGTCGGCCAAAGCAAGGAGAAGGGAAAGACCAAGAAAGCGACACTTAAAAGTGACTTCCATGCACATGGAAGTAAGAGCACTCTTTAGCCGATTCGTATGGCGCGCTGAAGGCACCAACATCTGCCTGAGTTAGTGCCAACCAAGTGTCTAGGTTCAAGCCCACACTGAAGGTGTGTGAACACAACCGGGTCACACACGCTTCACAGGGTTGATCGCAAATATGCAACGATTTTTGTAAAATTTGTTTGACATCAGGAATGGGAACACACTTGCTAAGATTTTCCCTGGTGCTTTATATAAATTTTAACTGTTGAAAAATAAACAGAAGATAAACAGAAGGAACAGTCGGACTCAAGACGACGTCAGCAACTGACGACGTCACTGGCTGGCCTCTACCGAACAAACTCTGCTATTGGCGTGGAAATTTGTTTCCAATGATCCTTTCCCCAAAAAGAAAAAAATAATCTCACTGAAAGACACACATATTGAAAAGATTTCAATGTAAATAAATACGTTTCTTCATGAAATAGCGTACATAAGCAATAAACAACGCTACGAAGATCAAGGTTTCCACAACTCTTTGCTGGCAAAGTTGTATTCTGTTAGTCAGCTTAAGCATGCCTAAAGTGGCCAGTGAGCTCCCGTTTGCCCACGTCTGTGATAAAATTGAGCCCAAGCAATATGACCCACAAACCATTAAGGTTCTGGTGGCCATTTTGAGACGATTCATAGTGCAAACATAACAATGGACAGTAAGTCTCTACCAAGAGTCCTGGTGAAAAGACATGGCGTAAAGGAACTTTAAACTGTAGTTACTCTATTGACGATATGAAAATTTTAATGCGTTTTTGTAGATATGTCCAGGTAGGGAGGTTAGTTTCAATCAAAAAATTTTTGATTTAATACATTCTGCTGTTTACACACAACAGCATGTAGGCTACATTGCTGGACGACGAACCATGGAATTATTGGATCTGAACAAGAACAACCGTTATTAGGATATCTATCGACTTTAAGCTGCCTGAGAAAAGCAAGGCTGCAAAGATTTGTCTGTTTCACGTAAAGTGTATCTACTCACATTTACATCGGAAATTTCTTTTACTTCAGCAGCGCACTAGCTGTTTACCTTAAGCAGCGATTTTTCTTTAGTTTCGACAGTGCAATAGCTGTCCTGAGAAGTTGAAGATGTGTCGGTACTATCAGGAAACAGCATTTTTGGCACATTGAAAAGTTGGAGATGGTAGAATTGCAGTTAGACGTTTTTAAAAGAGAACCTATATTGTTTAATAAACTTAAAAAGCAAAAATTTCGAATAACTGAATTTCATAAATATTGTAGATTTATAGATACGATGAATAAAGATGATTTTCAATGATATTATCTGGGAAGTATTAGTTAATAAAAGACTAAGAATGGAAGGTTATACATTGATAGAAACTATGTTAGAGAGTAAAGCAGTTACAAAGATTGATATCATATAAGGTGTTTCTCAAAATATTTTTAGGGTTTAACTAGGTATTTATGACTTTCTGTTTGGATTACGAGTTAAGTTACGACCTGAAATTGTTCGTTCATGTAAGGAATGTATATCAAATGTTCTTTCCATCTTCTTCTTTTTATCATTGTTATTCTACGTTCGTAAGCTTGCCAATGTTCTTTCCAGTAACATTAGAATTGAGAAATAACGCTGTAGATAGACAATAAAAATGACCAATGTACAGGAAAAATGCCTTCAAGTCCTTCGTGATCTGCACGTTTTAATTGGATGCAAGACCCAGTAGTAATATTGAGTGAAGCATTAAAAACTATTGGTTTAGACTCCGATTACTTGACGACCAATCCTGAATTATTTGAAATTTATCGCAGACGGTTATACCGACATTTGACAAAAAAATATCACCCTCTGTTAGCACTTCTCGTTCCGTCCCATTTCACGTGGCAAGTCAATACAATGTGGATCATGATAAAGCAGAGACCAACTGATGGTCAAACTTATGAACAGGTGCGGAAAGCAATATTAACCCCCCAACCTAATGACGAATATGATTACAAAACTGCTATGGAGGGACCGAAGACAATTGGCCACTGTAAAGCAGGCCCAGATACACTGCGCATGTTAGAACATGAACTTATTCAATCTGAGTTTCATCCAACACCAGAACAGATAGAAGCATGTTATGAAAACGTTGGTGTCGGTAAGTCCTATTTAAACCCTTAGGCCCAAAGAGTCAGTTGATTATGTCAGCAAGACTATAAAATGAGGCTAAAACCAGCTGAAGACTTTCTGATGAATAATAAATAGTTATATTTAGAGTAATACGGGCCAGTCATGATTTAAATGTAAATAAAAGCTGTTAAAAATTGTACAGAAAGCTTGGTCGCTAAAGGCATTGATGCCTCCAACATTGTTGTACAGACTCCAACTGTTGTTTTGAATGCTGTTCGTAGATTGTGCTTGTCAAGTTGACATACGGAAGCCATATTCGGAAGATTGGTTTGAGAAATTTATAGAGTGTATTGATATGACGGAAGTTGAAACCGATACAACCTTGACTGAGTGAGAGGATGACGATCTATTGTTTGATCAGATAAACATTGTAGTAGAAGCAATTAAGTCTGTGCGCTACGATTGGCCTCAATGTCCTGTACAGAGACTACAGAATCATTTACAAGGCAAGGGTTTAAAGCTAGAAGTTTTGGAAGCTAATCCCATATTTTTCTAAGCAGAAATTGCATAAAGAATTTAGGTGCTCCTTTCCAGAGTATAGTTCACTTCTTCAGTATGTAGACATGCACAATTTTCCTTGGCAAGTACCGTATTTGTGTGAATTTCTGGTGAACACACAGACTGACGAGAACACTTATGAATGACTGAAAATACTAATTGACAAGTAACAGAGAAGAGATACAAGAACAAAGTGAACCCAACTAGTCAAAGCAATAAAGTCGTTTTAATTGCCTAATGTTTGAAAAGGTGGATTGAGAAAAACCTTGACTGTGGAAAGATGAAGCTGGAAGCAGTTGCGCTGAGTTCTAAAAGCAACGCGTTCAGTAACTCACGATGACATTCTTGCTTTATAAGCTGATTATTAATATGAATTCTTGATTGAAATTGATATCTAATAGTGGAGTCCCAGTCTACTTTTAAAACAGTAATTGAAAATTGTACATAGTATAGAACAATTTAGCATTATATCAAGCTAACTATTGTAAACAAAAAAATCGTCTTCGCTCGAGTTACTTGTGATGACCACTCTTGTAAAATCCCTTTGTGTGCGTTTTTTAGTTTAATTTCAATATATGAAGGTCTTGTTTTCTTTGTATCACTGTATGAATATTTCTGAAGAGCTATGTGAGATTTAGGGAGGTAAACACTTAATAGTCAGTATGACACTTGTCCAGTATTGTACTTGCATTTTAGAAATTTAGATATGCATCAGAAAGTTGATACTGTAAACGACTAGGAATACTTTGTAAAATAGTCCAATCCAGATTGAATATGTCCAATTACGTTTTTACCTTTTGATGAGCTTGACTATTGATTGAACAAAAGAGGAAGATAACAAGGTTCTCTAGTTTCTGCTATTGTAATAGAAATAGGGGAGCGATTTGTTACATACAACTTAATTCATTGTGGCTTCTCCTATATTATTGGCATATATGTATATTCGACTTCTGAAGATAGAAAGATGAAATTTAATATCGTATTTGTGTTTTAGGAATTTATTTAACTGAAAAAGTGTTACAAAAATTAGCAGTTTTGATTCCGATCCGTAACAGCGTAACTCACTATGAACCCAAGAGGCTTAGAGCAAGCTGCTGAAGAACAGCTAGATGTGATACCACCACCTTTCATTGATATGGAGGAAGTTAGAAAAAGAGACGTTCGAGTATATCAGGCATTCTTTATTATTAAATCAACCCTCTTCAATTGGTCTCCAAGTCCAGTAAAAATCTTACAGGACAAGCTACAAGCTTTGGGGTTAACCTTGACGGTCTTCGAAGAAGACCCGATATTGTTTTGCACCCTTAAACGTAGACTATTTGGGAAGTTTCGAAAGCATTTCCGAAAATATAAACCATTATTGTTTTTAATAAATCGAACACACTGGCAATGGCAAGTAGAAATGATCTGGGAAATACTTTTCAATAGACCACTCCAAGAAGACAGTTATGCGCTAATAGAAATTCGAATTGATTTGTAAACAACTTTGAGGTAAACAAGGGATTGACGAAAACATACTATGAGTGGAAATCCTACTAACCTAGAATATACTAAATGCTTCTTACACTACTTGAAGGGAGATTTTTCCCTTCTGCTCGTGTTATATTGTTTAGTTGAACTGTCTGATGGAAAAGTAACTTATAAAGTCATCAGATAGAATTGGCAATTGTCACGTGTTGATTTGAATGGGCTACACATTTTTGTTGATCTTGGTGACGCAGAGAAAATAGTGTGAACGAAAATTAATTGTGAAATCGTCTTTCATTTTAAGGAAAAAACCTATTAACTTATTTACAAGTGATAGATAGTAGTGTTGGTACTTTCGGTAGAAAGTGGATGATTAAGAAAGCCCAAAGGAAGAACTGAAGTATTGAACTCGTGAAGATAATATACCTACTGTTCCCACAGGTGGACAACCAATTTCATGATATAACTTGGGAAAGTATTAAATTTCGAATTATTCACGTACCTAAAGTTCGTTTCGTTCAGAAGTCCAAAGCGTTACCTTTAAATTGTCTCACAATAGAAACAGACTTCTGTGAGAAAACTTCTTAAAAGAGAGAGTTAGCGAAACGTTGCTAATGTTATGACAGTATTACCTATATCTCAGTTTTCTGTGTTCCACAACCGGAACGCTACCTTGATTTGGGGAACCAGCAAAGAGCGTTTAAGTGTTGTAGAAGCCAAAAATCAATTCCTAGATATTTTTGAAGAATCTGATATTCCGTGTATGGAGATTAACACTGCTTGTACCATGATCTGGTTTAATTCTGAGATAGATACTTATTTTAAAACTTATATAGCTTATTATATAGAAATGCCATCTTACCTCCACGTAATTGGTTCTTTGGAGCGACAATTCTTTTTTCAAGATTTAAAATATTGTCATAGCCAACTAGAATGGATGGATCAATTTAACTAATCATCGAAGCGTAGTTAAGTTGGTATTTCAGGAAAAGATCAACCGACTTTGAACGTATCTACGATCATTTGTAATTCAAAGTATGAAAAGATTGTGTTTCACTGTTTAACTCGGTCTTTTATTTCTACTTTTTCAGGAACATTAAAATCATCAGCTGATTCCATGTGTGGTACTTATGACTTCTCCAAACCTAATGGATGGTGCCCTCTGCTGTCCATGACTAGTGTAGATAGTACAATAAGAAGAGGTGGCAGAGAAGAACTACTTTAGACGTAGAAAAAATATATGGGAAATCTAATTTTTAGTGTATTGAAGAATTGACCAATAAACTACAGTCGAGAAATGTAATTCGAAGATAATTCCTACGAGTTGGAGAATGGTCAACTCCGCCTATACTAAACGTCATATTGAGTCGTTAATATGTCACACTATGGTGAAAAATGAAATTGTATGAGATGTCTAACTTAGTTAGAGCTCTTCTAGCGAAATAACTTAAGATCTCTCGAGTATTTACATTGTAGAATTAAGATCTTTGTTGTACAATTTAACCTTTCACTTTTTCTTTTCAGGAAAACAAGATATAGGGAATGCAAGTGTGTTTTGGTGAAATTAAATTACCTTTAAAAATATAGGATGCTTGAAAACGCACAGTGGAAAAAGGAACCACGGCTGTGAAACTGGAAGGCTGCCCCCGACTATCGAAATACCCAGTTCATGGGATATTTCAAGGTGGCTACCAGTCAAGTGGAATGGTCCTTCCAGCTGTGAATTACTTCACTATCGTAACCCCTGCGCTCCAGAAAAACATCACCCTCTCTATGGGAAGAGCGCACATTTTTCGTATAGAAACACAGGAATCAATAAAGAATAATACCTCTCGTGGCGATGAGGTTGTTCAACTCAGCCCTACTTACATATTCTTATAAAGCAACTAATGATTGAAATCAATCGCCATACTTGACCTAGAAAAACGTTTTTTATTTGAGTACCATGGTAAGAAGTATTGGAAATCGCACATCATTTTGGCAAATATGCATGTGATTTTGAAATCGAGTGCATAGATATATATTGTGCCGATAGATGATGCAGCACTGATCATTGTGAGTTTTTGATTCTTTATCGTTTTCGTGACGTAATTATGCATTTGTTGATGCAATGCGACTTGAAATTATCCTTGTGTACCAACATACTACGAAACCTTGTGGTTTTGACTCTGTCTATTTGGACAGCCAGCTGTAAGCTGAATAGCAATAAGATAACAAAAGGGTATGCATGAAGTACTAATAGTAGAACCTTTACTAATAAGATTATCGAAGAAAATTTGCTTTTGTTTTGAAACCCTAAAACCGTAGATATTTTGGTTAAAGCAAGGTAGCTGACCAAAGTCTAGCATGAAACCTGAAGTCTAGACAATACTACTGATTGAACACTATGAGTTAACAAATCGCCCTCGAACACTCAATTTGCCTTAAGGTTTCCTATCGCTAGGTTTGTTGCTTCATTGCTTGACATTTAGATACAACATATAAGATAACAAAACGATCTAGGCTTGCACCAAGAAATAACCAGCTTTGTACCACGAAATTGATTTTGAAATTAGATCCTTTTGAAGCTATTTTTAATTGTGGAAAATCTAGAAAGGAACATAAGCCTTTACTTGTCCTAAGTAACCTTAGTCCCTTCTCAGGTTGAATTGTATTTCATTAAGACATCACCGATGCGGGAGAATTGACACCTGTCAGTTCTGTAGTAAAATCCGTAAACTCAAGACCACAATACTATCACTTCAAATTCAAAACGACATGAATGTCAAAAAAAATAGTTTAACAAAGGCGAAGTTAGGAGAAGAACCAATACAACGAACTAAAGGCAGAGAAAATTAAGTAAAATAAGAAAATGAACATAAACGGCAGAAGACTTCATCTACTCCGAAGTCTGATGGCAGTAGGCTCTATTTCAATAAACTGCCTCCCCGAAGTTTCAAGGTCCTTTATAAACCGAGGTAGATCCCAAGAGCTATGGGTACGAAGTTGTTCGGGAACTGGAAAACCGAAGCGGATGTAGGTTCAATTGTGGATTTATGTCTTCTTCCCGTGAACCGTACTAAATAAAGCAAAGCGAGGTCCGATGGAGGTATTGCCCCGCTGTATTTGAAAATATCTTTAGCCTGTTTCAAGGCAGAAATGGGATCCAGGTAACGACCCTGAAGAGCTAAGATCGTTTCACCTTGAAAGATTTTTTCGTCAACCATGGTCGATAGCAATAGTACGTTTCACCATTAATTGCCGTAGTCCATGACAAAAAATTCGAATGCTGATGTAGGCTCAAAATGTCTTGCTTATATAGTCGATACGAAGTGGAATTCCCCGGATGATGCAATTCTGACGCAAGAACCTTGTAACAGAATTTAGAATACAAAAATGGGTGTAGATCATTTCAGATTTTCGAATTCTAGAATTCTAATGGACACAAACGTATTAGGTTAAGATCAGGCCAAAGGACGCAAAACGTACCTCTATTCTCTATTTCGTTTGAGATACTACTTGCGAAACTCACGTTTGATAACAATCTTCAAAAGTACTGAAAGTATATGTTAATACACACACACACCCTGTGAGGAAGTTTTTTCAAGTTTTTGATGTTTCATTGAAACCCTTAACCTTTAACTAACACCAATACCTTATGTAAGCATGTGTCAAAGTCAAGCATTAGCAAAACTTTTGAAATTGAAAATATGATCTTATTCGACCAAATCTCAAATTATCGGAGACTTGAGCTATGCTTCAATACGGTTATTAGTAATTAGCAACTGACAAGCTCCTTTCTGCTAAATAAACCACACACTGTTGGTGCAAACCCTTAAAATTAAGGTATAGAATGGACATGATTAAAAGGGATTGCAATTTAATTGGGAAGAATACGAGAAAGATTGTAAGTGATTAATTGTTGATGTAAGAAGCTATTAACGACTGTGTTTAGTGTTGATGTAAGAAGCTATTAGCGACTGTGTCATTAGCGACTGTGTTTAGTGCCTAGATTAAACTCTTCTCACCTAGTCAAGTGACATTACGACAACCAAAGATGCCTTTTAATAAAAACGCTGGTCCCAGAAGATTTAGGTTAGAAGTATAAAATTACTCGGTGTAAGAACTTAATGAAATTCATCCCTCTACATGTTGACAATTTCTCTTTGTTCAAGTTTATGGTTTCGGAATTGTAAGAACTAGAATGGTATCTTTTCGTTTAGCAACATCAGTTTCATATCTTTTCAAGACAATAATGATATTTGAGTGAATCAAAAATTTTTAGAAATATAAGGAGTAAAACGAAGTTTGAATGTTGCATTTTCAGTGATACTAGTGTAAACATCTATGCTAAAATTATTTAGAAATGAACAAATTGTTATATGTGTATTTTAGCTTACACATACAACTGATAAAATCTGACAGCTTATATCAACAAAGAAACTGTAGTAATGAATTGGAACCTTTGCTTAATCTTGTTTCTGATCAAGGAAAGAAAGTTGTGTGAATATCAGAAGAAGATCAGATATCCGTCGAACATATAACCCCTCACTTTGATGTAGAACCATGTGATTTACATCAATACAGAAAAAACTTAGATGAACAAAACCATCATCATGGAAGAGTATCTGAAAAACATTTGCAAATAACACCCTTCCAAATCGATCCAGCATGTGGCTGTAACTTTGTCAGAACACAAGAATGGCATCCTGACAATCGGTCAATGCTAGTTGAACAAAAACAACAACGGCGTATTCAAGACTACGAAATGATATACCTATTTTGACCACGTAAATCATATTATATTTCACATGTAGACCCATCTAGACATAAAATTCAAGTCGTGGATCCTTACTACTTTATAGACATACTCATGTTATTTCCTTATGTATTAACCTCCTTCTTTGAGACATACCGATGGATCTCATGGAAAATTTTCTATGATGATCGATCCTATCCTGGACAAGAGACTGATCCCTGCTATATACTACTGTTGCAACCTCTCCGGTGGTGTTGCGTTGATTGTGTGATTCACCACGAACGGGATGTGTGTGAAGAACAAAAATATATGTATGTGGCGCGAACAAGCAATAATAGAGTGATCTCCTCGGGTGATCTCTATTGTTGCTTGCTGCCACAGTGCGAAGCTCTGCGCACATGCCACTCGAGATTTCCGATCGCAACACTACTAAAGGATATGCCAACCATTCGATCCATAGAAGTAAATCATAACATTGGTGGTGATGTAAATGCATCTGCTTTAGAAGAATGCAACTTTCGAAAGAAAGTACAAATCCTCACTTTATCCAATGCAGAAGTTCAAATTCGGATCCCAGCGGGACGAATTCGAGATATTAGACCCGACATACAAAACGAAAATCATCATCATGATCGCTTGTATTTTCAATGGTATTGGAATTCACCAGGCAGACCACATAATTGGATAGTGATACACATTTGACATGATCAATTAAGACAACGAGAAACTACTGTTTGGTGGATACTCGACAGAGGAAAGACTATCATAACTTATAATAAACATTACTTCATGCCACCGTCCCCACGACCGAAAAATTCCATATTTTCATATTGGCAATCACACACACATTGTGAAAACAATCAATGGACTTTGAGAGCATCCAACGGACGCGACCTAGAAAGCACCGTTACTTTAGAACCAAGGACT
>JGI24158J21664_10014435_pt1 | contig 10363 bp, 8 predicted proteins | sample Ectturendosymbi3_FD_21664 | JGI IMG/M metagenome (IMG submission 21664) | reverse complement strand
CGATAAAACTATGCTGTTGTCATAGCTGTGCTGCTACAACTTAACCCGGATTGCACCAGTCAGGCTACCACCTGTAGCATAATTGTCGTTTTAAATAAACAAACTTGGCCCGGATTCGTCGGTCAACTGTTGGTCATAATACTTCATTGATATCATCTTCAGCCACATGCCTTAATTCAGCTGTTCTTTCATGTTTAGGTACATGTTTATGAACACTTGGAATAATCTGAGATGATGGTTTGCTGGAAGCAAATGCGTAAACACCGTTTCCTGGTAGTTTTCCTGACCTTTTTTGTCGTAGACCTTGTCCTGACGATGCTGGAGTGGGCAAGAAATCACGCTTACATGAAGGATCGTGAAAAAAAATGTTTCGATTTCACTGTGAAGCGCACAAAGCATTTGTCTCGTTTTTACGCCAACATGTTGGACGCGAAAGGTCGGTACTTCATCGAAAGCAACGTCAACGGCCTGGCAAGCAAACCGCATCGGTGGTGTGTGACTCTTGCCACGCATTGCACCTTGCAGTCTCTCACGTACCTGACAGCTGTGGCCAGCGCGTGGACATGCCCGATCTCGGCAGCCGTCTATTCCGACGACGCCGCTTACGAAGAAATCCTCCTCGCGTTCATGTCGTGCAACGCGAACGCGTTACGAAACGTGTCGCTGCACCTTGTGCGCCCCGTCGCTTCCAGCGCGAAGCAGAGCACTCTGGCGTCGCGGTTTCGTTTGCTCGATTTTGGGAAAGACCCTGTTGGCAGCTGCCGGCAGTTGGACCACTTGCTCGACCGCGAACCTTCCGTCACTTACCCGGCAAACCTGCTGCGCAATGTGGCGCGAGTTGAAGCTCGGACGCGTTTTGTTTTCAGCGCCGACGTTGAACTGATACCCGGCGCCGACTTGTGCGCGTCTTTCCAGCGGTTCGCTTCGAAGCAATTTCCAGCTTGTAGCCTTTTCAGTGCGGCCTCCATGGACGCAATGGTGCTGCCTGCGTTCGAAGTCAAGCGCGATTTCTTCGAGAAGCACAGAAAGTTTTTCCCGCTTGACAAGAAAGCGCTGAGGCGACTGATCGAACACGGCATTGCGCGGCCAATGGCCAGCGACACCTGCTACAGCTGTCAGAACCGAACGGACTACCAAGAGTGGATGCGTAATCTTATGACAACTGACTTTTCGATCGCTTACGAAGTTGATTGGGCCCATAGTTACGAGCCGTTATTCGTGGCCGAAAAGCGCGCGGTCCCTGAGTTCGACGAAGGGTTCAGCCACCGCGACTTCGAAAGATTGAGTCGTCTTTGTGAGATGCACGTTGCCGGATGGAGGTTCTATGTTTTGAACTCCGGCTTCGTTTTGAGTCGCGGCTTCGTGCGCAAAACCACGACGGGCTTAATTGAAGGAAAGAACTTTGCAGAAAACATGGCACTTTACTTGGAGTTACAGAAACGCCTTGCCCGGAAGTACCCGGGTAGTTCGAAAAACTGTGATATTCTTCCACTGTACACGCTTTAATTCCGCAAATTACGTATCTTCGCTTGCCAAAAAACATGTACTTTCAAACGTACGCGCTTGTCTGTCCACCAGCGGTTTTACCAGAGTTTGTGGCATCCCCGAACAAGCGTTACTTCATCAAAAAGTAAAAGACAGCGCTCCGTCATAATGACAACGTTTTTCACTGTTTTAATATTTCTTATATATTGGGCGGATAAAAACGTAAGAGTATGGAGTATGTACTGTACTCACACTGTTTTTACAGGGAGTGTAATTCCTTCACACTCGACGAAAAAGGGACATAGCAAGTCACGTTAAAGGACCTTAAACACACCTTTAAACCACCGCAACTTAAAATTTTGAAATGATGTTCATGTTGAGAAAACCTTGAGTTTATATCTGCAGGCCCGAAAAGAAATTCATGACATATGCGTACTCCAGTTGTCCCCGCTTAATAAGCCCATAATTGTCCGGTCCGGAAGTACTCCATTTATTCCTGTAATAAAAAAATCCGTTTTATCAATTCAAAACACCCCGCTTAATAAGCCCAGTTTGCCAATACATTTGATGAAAATTGGGTGAAAAAGCTTTGTAACTCACACTTCTTTTTCTCGCTTTCGACGGTTTCACACTTCGTTACGCTGCTGACCTAGTTCTTAATTCAACTGTTCCGTCACAGATCGTTTATTTGTGCCGTAATCGCTAGGCAACGCAACTAGTGCTCTGTAGAATTTGTTTTCAAAATGGCGAAGAAGAGTGCAGACGAAATGAATATTGTTTTACCGTATTGCTCGTTACCTGTAATTGTTGTGTAGGGAAAGTGTGGGACTGATGAAAAGTATTGATTACATGATAAAATCGAAGTTACTGCAGATTTTTGACTTGTTTTCTCAGTGTTGGAAACTATGCCAAAGAGCTACGTTTTGCAACCATTTCCGTTTGTAATTTCGAAATAGTTAATGTAAATGTCACCCTAAGAAAATTTTCGATTTTTGTCTCGTCGGTTCCCAACCCCTGGGACCCATGAGACAGACACAAAAAGGATCTAATGCTTAGGTATAAAAACCCGTATTTCGTCATTTTAATGAACTGTATTTGCGTGAATAGTACCGCATATACAATTTTGCTCATGACATTGTGGCAAAAAACGTAGCGACTCAGTTAAAACGACACGTATGACAACTCCGTATTTAATTTCAAAACTGAACCAAGGCGCTTTGTTTGAGCACTTGGCAGAGGTGCTAGCAATCGTCAATTCATATCATTTCTGGAAACTGACGCAATGTCCTCTTTTTCTGGAAGCGTAAATCCATTTTTTATTTTACGAAATCTTTGCAAGAACTTCACATCACAGTCACCTTCTTCGTCAGGACCAGAAATAATTTTTCCAATAAAAAAGTGACGAGAGGTATGTCTAAAGCCTTTCAGCCAATCTTCCCCAGCAAGTCCGTTATTCTCCCAGGAAGGAGGAATTTTCTTGTGCAGATAATCAGCAAAGTGATATCCCACTTGTGCTTTTACCTTTCATGCCACTTGTGACTTTACCAAGTCCATACAACAAAGTGGCGCAGGACAAAAGGTATTCACATAGCTGCTTTTCCCCGCTGTCAGAAAAATCGAAAAAAATACAAGCGTAATTAGCGCTTCACTTTGCAAAAAATAGTTTGGAACACAATGAATATTGTTTGATCGAAAACCAATGTTCTGGTGAAATAAACAATGCAAAATAAGGGCACAAACAGTGACGTACATGATTGGTTGTGAAAGACTTCTTTACAACGTTCAATATAATACCATCTCTAGCTTGTTAAAATATCAACATAAGGTGAACTTGTCCAACCCATGCTTCTTGCACGTTTTTCTAATGGAAAAGTTGTGTACCACAACATCTTTCACAGCGGCATTGACGGTATTCTGAATAAATAAACCACAGGCAGTTTTTCTTTACTTGTAAGCTGATATTATCCATATGAGCCTGCAAAAATATTGGACGCACAGTCTCATCAAAATATTTGGACGCAACGGTCTCGCCATAACAGTTTGAAACAACTTCCTAGCAGATTTTCTGTAGTAAACACGCCATGTTTCTCAACACAAAATAACATCTGTAGGACCGCCAGGCATGAATATATAGCCTTATCTCTAACTGCTTGAATATCTTGGGTAATAACATAAAAGCTTTAATAGCTGACTGATCCCAGGTCCGATGAGACGGTCGTGTCTCATTGGTCCCACTCACCATGACTGTTACGAGACTGCCTGTAGCTCTTGTCAAGGTTAAAGCATGGACGAACAAGCATTCTGCAAATGTTAGCTGACAACCCAACTTCAGTAAACTGCGTTATCGTATTCATGTGTTTAACTGAACTGTCTGAAGAGCAGTTTGTTCTCACTTTAAAATATATACTTTAGGGTGCAAAAAATAAAACACTAACTTTTTCTCGTTGCTGGTGCTGCAGTCTTTCTACTCTCACAGCAAGAACAAACGTGCCAATCACGTTGATTGTCGTAGCCTCAAAGCAGAAAGCTTATCGTCACAACGTTTCGAGAAATGTCAATGTCTCATGGGTCCTTTTGTCTCGTAGGTCCCACACTTCCCCTACAGTGCTAATAGAATTACCGTGTTTCTCCGATGTTAAGACAGGGCTTATTTTCGGATGATGTCTTATTTTGATATATCAAAAATTAAGTTACAAAGTAAAAATTAAGAGATTCTAAACAAACAGGAATTACTAAAAATTATCTGTATTTACTTATCATTAAGATGTTTTTTATTCAGAAACTCGTTAACAACAATTTATTCAAAAACAAATCATATCATCATTCTATGGAATGTCTTGCAGGTCATCGGTTTCCAAAATTCCAGCGGAGTTTTCGCTTAACTCAATTTCCCACCAGTCAACTAGGGCTTATTTTAAGGGTAGGGCTCACATTAAAATCATCCTCAAAAATCATGCCAGGCCTTATTATCGGGGAAACACGGTAGCAACTTTTGGTGATAGTACAGTCGGCCATACTCATTTATGCGCATGGGAGTGGCGAAATTTTGCCCTTCGGTTAATAAGCCCAAAATCGTCCGGTCCCGAGGTGACAAGCGGGGACTACTGCATTATATTTTGAGACCATTATAAAAATATAAAAGGCACAACAATTGCGATGTAGTGAAAGCAGTGAACACCCACACTGTTTCAAAGGAGCTCTGGCGTAGGATGGCGCCTGTCACGGTGTATATACCGACACAATCTTATGTACGCGAAGTTAGGACTGGGAGAGTGAACGCGACGCTTGCCGACTTTAACCAACAAGCGAACACGAAGCTGAATCTTTTAGAGAGAGATTTTTCTTCAACAATTTCTTATTTTATGCTGCTTTCTCTAGTTTGCACTGATACGAACGGTTAAACCCATGCGTGCATTTAACTGTGGATCAATCTCTGACGTGCTACACGCGTTTGCATAAGCGACATGTACTTGGCCTTTTGATTTACTGTTTCGAATGCGCAGTTTGCTGTTATTCGTCTGAATGCTCGTATCTTGCGTCTTGCACAGAAAAATAAACTTTGGATAGAACTTCAGAAATTTTTTTGTTTGACAGAAGGCCAGGATACAGGTTGGCAGTGGCGTAGCCAGCGCAAAATTTTGGAGAGGGCAAAACATTTGATTCTAGGCGAGCAACATTATTTTGTTTGGGATGCCGCCTCTCAAAGCACAAAATGACTAGATATGGCAAAAATTGGGGGGGCTTGGCCTCTGGCTACGCCTATGCAGGTTGGTAAACCCTACTGTCGGACTGGAGAAAAATATTTCCTCGCTGATTTCTGAAGACAGTGTTGTGGTTGTACTTTTCATGGAAAAGAGTACGTTCCTCGGCAAAATTCATTACAGAAAGGTCACCATTTCTATATTTTACCTCAACATTATCGAGCACATCTTTCCCTTCGTTGTCTTTTCAAGGATTATTCAAGTTTTGCGCTTATTTCTAAACTGCCATTGCCATGATTTCCTTTTTCTTGAAAGAAAAAACGATTGCCATTACCCTGGAAACTTTCTCTACCATGGAATCAACCGCCACTTATGAATCGCCCGATCTTCATGCTTTTCTCACGGCCAGGGGCGGTTCGCTAACAACTCGTGACACCTACCAAGAATATGCTTGTAACACCGCAACGATAGACAGTAGTTGATCAGCCGAAATTGGACTTGAGGAATTGGATCAACGAAGTCAAATTGTGTCATGTTTCGAAACTAATGTGAAAGACACATTTTTTCTTTGAGAATATTTTGCCATGGATACAGTTACAGTCCTCAAAAATGTATTATTTCGTTGGAGTAGGTCTTGCTGCCTATGTTTATGCAACTCACTTCGAGATCCTGCTTGCTCACGGTTATCTGGACTACAAGATTTGCCTCTAGCTCAAAAGTAGGGTGACCATGACTGAGCTGTTTCAAACTGGCACGTTTTGCCAGTTATTTAGTCAAAGGTTCTAATAAGTAGTGCTAGTTGTTTATCTCCGCTGTTAAGATAACGACGAAATTCTAACGCGGGCTATGGCAGCCCTTATCTATAAAACATATATGCACCTTCTTTATTCGCGTACCGAAATTTTCTCTAAAAATAAAAGCGAAGGCCAGAAAATGTCAACAGCTCACCTGTTTGCGGATTACCTTCCTTCATTCCGACAGAATGTAAACGTTTGATTCTGCAACTGTAAGTGATCACATTCTTTTATATTGGTTCTGCGAGCCTGACAGTACAGGTCAAGGGGCTGGATGTAGTTGTCCAGGCCTGGTTTCCCAGGACAAGAAAAGAAACAGACATGGACGCAACAGTGAAACAACGACAGTTCCGGTCAACCTAGGACGTATCAAAAGCGGATGTTGGATGACGAGCGTTTTATATTTATTTATTTTTTCTATTTCAGTGCCTAAAGACCTTTGCAAGAAACCATACGAACCTTCAGTATGATTCGTAAAGCAGAAAATGCAACAGATAACGGACAATGCTTATGTCGTCAGCAATTAAACTTTTTCCTAATAATTTACGTAACTGTTTACATGGTATTCCAACACCTGGTGCAAAACATTTGTTACTTCTAAGGGAAATGCTTTGTTATTTATGATGTAAAACTATGCAAGAAAACATTTTATGGGGCTAATATCATCTACCAGTACGCTGGTTTGATGCACATCTTGCCCCAATCACAGTTGCACTAAAACAAACTTAATAAATTAACTTAATTTCCAGTAGTTATACGTCTTGTATAAACCTTCTCCTGCGATTTCTGTGACAAGCACCGTAATAAATAGTAGGCGACTGGAAACCAACAGGAGCAAAACCAGTTGCTGTTGCATGGCACATCCATACCGTATAGTTTGTCCAACAAAGGACGATTGCAGATTTACTCCGTTTTTGCGCCAGTTCGCTTTAGATTGTTTTTAGCAAGTGTGTTTCATTGCATATTCCACTGGAGGTGAAGAATTCCACATGCTAAAATTGTGGGCTATGATAAATTGGCACTTTTTACTCTAGTTTGAAGCACATTAAGTTAGTGTATACGCTGCGATATTTCATTAAACAGTAGCCCAAACACGGTCAGCTTGTGAAATTTTAGGCCTGACCAGTGGTTCTCAAACGGGTGCCACTTGGCTCACTAAGAGAGGAATACTTCATTCCTGGGAGGAAATTTTTTCCAGGGAGGAATTGGTGAGGAAAAAGTGTGGTTAAGTTTTTAATATTTGTTTATTCAACGCGTAAAAAGCTGCACGAGTTGCTACAGATGGGAATGTCTACAGTACGCAAGCACAAGCTGCTTTAACTGCAGCGACTGACGTTATGAGTCTGTTTGGTTCATAATCGTCTGGAACCAAACACAGGTAGAGTGAAATTTTTGCATTTATCTTTTTTATGATTTTTGGTGGGGAGGAATTGACAAATTGTGGTTTGCAAGGGAGGAATATGCAAAAACTTGAGAACCACTGGGCCAGACAATTGAATAAAGTTTAATAAATTGTGACGTTTCGTTCCTGAGGAGTTCTACCAAAGCGGATAGGTAAAAGTTCTACGAAACAGTGCAATGTATTTGAAGGACCCCTCGATGCTGCAGCGCGTGACGGAATGCAGCATCAACTCCTTTCACTTGAAATTTGCTCCGTGCACGTTACGCCGGCAAGTATCTCTCACCTGTAGACAAGAGTATGTACGGGACTTGTCACCGTTAATGTTGTAAGTCAACATAAGACGCCGTACTTGTGACGTTAAGGGCGCGACCGCAGATTGACTACAAACACCTGATATCTAACAGTGGAACAGTTCTATAAGTTGAAGGATCGACAAGGGCTGAAAAAGTGACGTAATTGCAGCTTCTAGTCGCTAAATGTGAAAAATGCGACTGGCTGTATCACTAAATCGTGAAAATAAAAAAATGTTGAACTTTCGCACCGAAAATTTATTTGCAAGATTTCTTAAAGAAAGTTTCCTCATCGAAAAATATGGAGTATGAAAACACAAAATTACCAAATTTTGTCTAAAACCGATGGTCGCGAAGCCGGAGGTTTTTGGGTGGAGTCGGATTCCTAACAACACTAGGAGTCAGAGTCAGATTTTTTGTCCGACTCCGGATGTCCAGTTGGATCATTTTTTACATCACACTACTAAATTGGGAATTCCTGTTGAAACGGTGTAATTTCTTTGAAACGTTTGTTGAAGCAGAGATTTCTTGCTGTGCACGACGATTTTCATTGATTTAACAGCCAGATTTCATTCCCTTTATGTTAAGGAGTCGGAAATTTTGGACAGCTGGAGGCGGATATTTTACCTCCGACTCCGCAACTCTACTAAAATCTATGCAATCACAAAACGTTATGGTCAACCAAGTAAAATGGATTTTGTGTCGAGGCAACTTCGCCAAGGCGCGCAAAACAATTCAAGCAAATCTTCGGTGTCGTCAAGTTCTACCATATTCCGCATTTGCGACTGGGTTAGGAAGTTAAGAGATTGAGACCAGGCTTGAGATGCGGTGGGACGAAGCTGGAAAAATTTCATGAGACTTTGGAGCTAGCTATCTCTCTAGTCAGATTTTCCAGTAAGACCGTGCCACGTCACACACATCAAATGGCTCCTTAACTTGGATACAAGCTAATAGTTCAGCAAGCACGACGCTGGGTCGAAATTTTTGTTGTGCCTCAAGCTTACTGTGTTTCAGGACAATTCCCAAACAATCGAACTGAAGGCAGCAACAACAGTAAAGAACCGAACAGATCCCGAAGAACAATGTGTGAAAAAATGTGGCTTCCGTGCAGAATCATTTGCGAATTTTATGTGGGATTAATTTAAAACTTATCTCTCAGTTCGGTTGTTTTTGGTTACCCATAAAACGTCAAAACAACTGAAACCACATGCACACGAGGTCGTAATGTCATTTACATGTCTTTACCTGATAACAAGGATCATACTGACGAGGACACTGCCAACAACGATCAATAAAAATAGACTTTATTCGAAGGAAATTCCGAGGCTAAAGAAACGTACTAAATACAGCCAACCACACCTGGAGACTCAAGTCAGGCGAATGAGAAAAAAATCACGGTGACCAGTTAATTGCACCAATACATGCAAAAAGATTTTACGAACGGAAGAGGAAGAACTACACAGAAAAGCGAAACACTAAACAACGGGGTCGACTTCAAAACGACGACGGCTTAACGAACAAACCGTAACATCGGATCGAATGCCGAGATCTACTCCCAAGTTTCGGCGAGCAGTTCAAAAATGACGCAGTCCTTAACCTCAAGTGGCTCTAAATTTACACGAACATGACGAAGAACACAACTACGGACTTCGCCCACAGCAACTGCAATTGAAAATCAACTTTGCATCAGTCACAAATACGCGAAACACTAAAGCTTCTCGTGCAGTTCTTTCAACTTCCGGTGGCGCTCTTTGTTGAATTTCCGCTTATCTTGTCGCGTGAAAACGACCGGGCTGGGAAAGCGCGGGTCGCTCTCTTCACTGCTCCGTTTGCCCTGGGTGGTCAGGTCGTCACGGACAGGGGTGGATTTCCGGCGTGTGGCCAGCGATCGAAGAAGGTTGCCGTCGTCGGCACCGAGGTGCTGGGGCGGCACCATGCTGGCGATGGTGCGTTTCAAAACAGCCATCTCTTGCCGATGGTTCAGCAAGCGCTCGAGGTCGCAAGACATCACTCTCTTCGTCTCGCGTAACTGCGGAAAAACGAAAACAGTGCGTTTGCAGTCTGGATTAAAGTAAAGTGGCTTCACAACGAATCGAGAGGTGAAAAACATAGAAATGGTTGGTGCAAAACGTACAACTGGATTAATTTTCCAAATCAGCTGCGAAACCCACATCTTCTGAACACACTTCAATCACAAGGTTGAACCTACGTGCAAGTAAGTCGAGACGATCATAACAGGCTATTTCAACAGATAGCCCTGTTGTGGGGATCGCTTATGGGTGGGCTTAACGTTTTCGGATGCAGATTGCCGCAGTTGCAAACTGCATTTCAAATCGATTGAATTCAGAATGTTTTTTTTGCTTTGTTCATTGTGTGGCGTTGTTTATTTGCAACTTCTTTGTTTTTTCACAATAATATCTCACTTGCATTTTGTCGTTTTACATAAACTTGTGGGGACAGCGACCCAATGACAGCTACGGCCGTCGCTTCCTACCCATTCATTCCTGACCACATGTTCTCTACGTCAGGGGTTCTCAAAGTTTTGGTGTTATGGAGCCCATGAAGAGATTGACCATAATTTACGGAGCCCCACAATAGATTTCTAAAAATAAAAACATAAGTAAACGAACAGCTCGCGGAGCCCCGAGGTTTCTCTCGCGGAGCCCTGGGGCTCCGTACGGAGCACTTTGA
>JGI24158J21664_10014433_pt1 | contig 10363 bp, 6 predicted proteins | sample Ectturendosymbi3_FD_21664 | JGI IMG/M metagenome (IMG submission 21664) | reverse complement strand
GGGTTCCGTGAGGGTTCCTCGTTTTTTTAGGGCAAATGATTTCTTGCTTCAGTATGTTGATGCGTCATTATGAAAATTTTTAGATCACCGTGCTGCATTCAGATTCCAGGTGGGCCAGTACAGGAGCTTGAGTGCAGTTAATAGCCGAAAAAGAAATACTGAGAGTTGTCGCTTGTTCATTGTTGTGCAATTAAGAACGGTATTGTTGCATCACAGTTACACGATGTTGCTGATGTACAGTTCACAATAGTGAAACAAGGCCCCTTGAACTTTTGCAGTTTATTCAAAAGTATAACCTTGGGAATTCTGTTCCAAATATAGTAATAAAAACAAAGGATTTTCCTCACCATTGCCGTTAGTGTTGCTACCTGTGCTGTGAGAGAAGTTTTTCGAAACTAAAACTGATCAAGATCTAGTATGAGCACCTTGCGGTTGAGAAATCTTGCCATACTGTCTATAGAGCAACAATTGACAGATGAAATAAATTTTGACACTGCCATTGAAGAATTTGCCAACAAAAAGGCAAGAAAAGTTACTGTGAAGAAAATTGTAGTTTTCCTTTGAGAAATAAAGATGGACCTATTTTTTAAAAATTTGTTTACTATTTTTCACTATAGGTCGTTTTTGTTTTTTGTTTAACTGTTACTTTTACAATGTTTGAGTATTTTGGTGTGTATTTAAAGCATACCATATTTGAGCAATTGAGAGTACTGTAATAATATGATGGTGCATAAACTAGTTAATATATATACAAAGCTTTAAGAGCGAGTGACTGTGCGATAGGGTACATATTTTTATGGGCTTCGGGGGCATCAAACTCAAGGGCCGCCCCGGGCAGCCCAGACTCAAACTACGCCACTGTGTGAAGTGCATTAAAATCTGATTTTTGACCTCGTACAAACGCAGACATATACAGACTAGACACTTTTGAACACACTCTGTTTAAGGCATGGCGGTAACTAGCTGAAATTTTCGGGTGGGGAAACTTGATTGCAACTTGCTGTTGTACCTAAGAACTAACAAACGTATTGGCGGTTTCAATATGTTTTTGAAAATTTCCAACCAAAATTTCATAGCCTCAGAGCTGACGCAGAGAGAAACACACGCATTCCATGCGCAACCATTATCAGAATGCAAGCGCTCAAGTAACCGATATTGTCAACTCTTTGAAAACCTGGTGAAGCTGAATCAGGCCCGTAACTAAGGGGACTGAGCCCCCTTACAATATTTTTCGCCTCCATTGGAACAATGTGCTGGAACTAGTTCAAAACCGTTGGACATAGTTTTAAAAATTTGGGCCCCTCTCAGAAAACCCTTCGCCCCCCCTGGTGCCCCAAGCTGGTTACGGGCCTGAGCTGAATTAACAACCATTTCGACTATTAAACACTTTTGGTTGTAAACTTACGTTAGTTTTGGGTCATCGCTCCGTATGAAAGCTTTTCAATAACTGCATCTTGCTGGCTGAGACACTCGAATAAACCTTTTTTTTATTAATCACTGTACTACAGAATTTTAAAACATTTTTCAAACTTGTGTAGATGTCATGCCATGCGAGTCGGAATTTAATTTTCAAGCAATGATTTTGAAGCATCGTTATTGTGCTTGACAATATATTTTTATCTTTTGGTATTGCACAAGCTGATTCTTTCCATAAACAGGGCTTGGTTATTCCCACTCCATGATGCTACGGCGCCACAAATTTCACATTGAACGCATGGGGCGTGCAGCTTTTTATTTGTGGAAAACGAGACTTTAGATCAGTGGTTCTTAACCTTTGCAAACACGCCGAACACCAGCGAAGTTTCCCAAGCTTTTGTCGAACCCCATTTTGCCCAACATAACAGAAAGTTAAAATTGTTGTAATATAACCCCTCTTTTAGTCATGTTCCAGATGACCTTCGTCGAACCCCTGAAACGGCCCCGTCGAACCCCAGGTGTTCGATCGAACCCAGGTTAAGAACCACTGCTTTAGATTCTGCTGTTACGTTGGTCTCAGCAAAATTTTCAAACGTTCCTTCGCCCGAGCCACATAGCTTCAGTATTCGCTGTGTCGCCACTGCAACAGGCGAAGAACGAGAGCATTCACATTCGACTAAGTGCTTTGAGCAGGTGTGGGCAATTAGTGGCCCGCGGGCCGCATGTGCCACGCCACAGCGTTTTCAGTGGCCCGAGGCCGCATTCAGCAAAAATCTTTAAATCTGAAGTTTGTTGAAAAGTGTGTGAGGTGACATTTGTCTCGCTGAATTGCTTGTGCTGGATAAAGTGCATTTGCACAAGAATGTTTTTGTTTTATTTATTTATTTTACGCCATTAATGTTTTTGTTTTATTTGTTTATTTCACGATCAAATTAGACGTTTTGGCCCACCACTAAACGCGCCCTTCTCAAAATGGCACCCGAGCCGAATTAAATGCCCAACGTTGGGTTAGCGCAAAGCCACTGAGTAAAAACGGAAGCAATCCAAAGCATGAAGCTGATCACTATACAGCAGCGGTAGGTGCGTTTCTTAGGATGAATGAGACAGCGCGTCTCCTGTACTTCTATGAAGGTTTCGGCACCATTTGAAAGCTCTGGCACTGGCATTGCGTTCCATACGTTGGCTGTTCTGTTCCAGTTTCGTGGGTATCGCCTATGTCAGACAATGACTTGGACAGCTTCTGCCTTCTGATCACTGATGACGCGTTTCTCTTCAGTTCTGCGGGTCCACGATAACCATAGAAAAAGGACAACAACAAACGAACAGATATACATTTCAAACCAAAATAAGAACTACACCGATAACTATGTCCTAGGTTCTGCGTAGGAAATCAAGGTAGTAGTCTATCAGGTCACTTTCTGATGTAAATTTTGCTAAAAGCATCATCAGTTTTTTGTCATTCAAATCCTACACTAGAATCTACAACACAACAAATATAGAGAACCTTTAATTAGGAACGGTTGTCATTTTCGATAGCAAACTGTCCGAAAATGTTATCTCCAGAAATTATTGTTTTTGGGTTTTTCAGAAAATCGAACTTTAACAGAATATTCTTTACACCTTTGCTTCCCACACAGACCCGCAACTGCTCTGCCATTCCGTACCACCGCGAAGTGCAGCTTTCCGCACTCGGCGAACCGAAACGACAACTTCGGAATTTCAAGTCGCATTCCAGCTCTTGGTTATTCAAGAAGCAACTTCGATATTGGCGGAAAATACAAGTTTGTTGACTCGAGCGTCTTGCAGCAACATATCCACGATTCGAACGTCACCTGGAGGGTGCTTACCTGGCTGCAGAGTGTGAAACCGAACCCGAAAATTTACTATGGCTTTGAAACGGATCTTGATGAAACAGGAAATATCGACTAATCATTGCAAAACGAACATTTGTGAAAATTGGCGAAAACTTTTGTTTTTATTTTCGAATTTCTTCAAGAGAGCACCAAGTTCTCTAAAACAAAAGTGCAATATTTTTAACAGTGAGTTTAAGTCCAGTTTCACTGTATTTGCCTCCGGAAACCACGCCCTGCATGAGACTGAATCAAAACGAATACATTGAAAATGAGAATCAAAGATATGCGTGTTGAGGTGGCTTCTTTATGGCATGCATACTATGGATTGTACAACGCTTTTCCGATTTGTTTGGATAGCTGGTAAAAGTTTTTTTTGAGCCAGAAGACATGGAAATATCTTCAGAAAGTTATGTTTTTACGTTTGGCACGCGATAACCAAAATAAATATTTTGCAGCGCTTGCTTCAGGGTTGTTAGTCTGGTCGGGCCAGGTTTGTCAAATTGCTTCGGGCTGCATACCAAATTTTTTTGTAGCGACGGACATTTTTCTCACCAGTTACTGTTGAAGCAATCGAGTTGATACAATCGTCAATACAATATGATTAATTGTGAATTTGTTAGTCATGTCTGCTTTGCTGCGCCACCAGTACAACGCAGTCGCGCATTTTGTGACACACTCGGTAAATTTGGCTTTCGGGCATAAATCGGGCTGCAAAAAATGTTGCGTTCGGGCCGGGTTCGGGCATGTGATGTCGGGCCGGGTTTGGGTTTCAAAATGAGGCTCCTTTACAACTCTGGATTGCTTTATAGCCAATATTTAAAGTGGATAACAAAAATAAAAGCTTTGCAGCGCTTGCTTCATAGCCAGTATTTACCCGTCTATCAGAATAGGTAAAGCTGAAACTAGTTCAAAAAAAACGAACCCCCACTTCTGAATTCGGAACGCTCTGTAAAATGTCTTATTGTCATCACATTTCCTGGTTGTGTGCATGTGTTGCGCAAATGATGATGTATGTGCGTTTCATCCCAGATTTAGTGGTCTTCAACGCCTCTTGATGTAACTGCTGTTGATGTGGTATGTTTATTCTGTAAGTGTGCATGTTGCGCGTTGCATTTATTCAATTTCATAGCCGTTTTTTCCTCTGGAGAGGTCACGGGGTCAGCAGCCGTAGGAGGTCTCGATATACCTCATGATTTTCAGCAATCTCAGATAGTTCTGCTGGCTCCACACCAAGACAGGACCAAGCACGGTCGGAGATGTAGTCACGCCACCTGTTCCTTGGACGACCTCTGGACAGGCGCGTAGCCCAGGGGGACAATGGGGACAATTGCCCTCCCCAATTCCGAAAGTTGCGTCAAAATATTTCAGGTAAATAAAGCTTTTGATGTGTAAGCCGAAGAAATACTTCAGTGCAAATCAACGCAACTGGAACCTGTCTTGCTTCAGCTTGTAGTCGAACCTGATCAAAGCAGTATTTTTGACTAATTGTCCATGATTAATCAAACGTTGTATGGGCTACATTGCCACAAAATTCTTCAGTCAGACGCACCCTCCACAGCGACGTCTTGCGGTAACGCAGTTTGTGGAATGGGAAAGAACCTTGTATTTGGCATGGCTTCTTCTTTTAAGCGGCCCTGTGCTTTCAAAGTAATCAAATCTCAAAACTATCTTCTGCAGTTGAGCAAGCTTTCGGCATTGTGCCAAGGCCCTAACTAGGGTGTTTTGTGCCATTCAAGCTTATTGCAAACTTAGGAGCACGCTGCTTGTACTTCACTTGAAGTGGTGCATTACTAAACAGTTGTCACTCGTAGACTGCTTTCTGTTTGGAAGTTGTACTTTTACGTCACCATGCTTTGACCAACGTCTGTTTCGAGTGATCGGTTCAGATGGTTTGCCAAGGCATCCTGGATGTTTGACTGGCAAGTTTTGGTTTTCAGTGGAAGACTGTTGACACTGTAGTGCCAATGTCTGCGTCATCCTTGGCTGCCATGTGAACAGGGGCTGATTAACCATTGGGCAAACCGGGCAAATGCCCGGGGTCTCGCGCTTGAATATTTACTGGTTTTCATGTTTTTAGGCTGTTCACTACGCGTCAAAACTGCAGAGCTTTTTGATTACACCGTTTAGTATATAGGTTTAGGAAACTGGCAACTTGGCATTTACCGTTTTTGAGTGACGATATTTGAGGAAATGAACCAAACAGCACTGTGCATATGACCGAAGAATTAGATCGAAATCGGTGCATCCATGGGAGTGCACAGAAATTTCTCCAGGGGGGCAACCAGTGGCGTAACAAGGGGGACACAATTCCCCGTACGCCGAAAAGTTCCAACAATGTCGCAAGTACTTTTTTAAATATGCTTCTGAAAGACCTCAGGTTCGAACATGGGGGCGCCAAACTTGTTTCTTGCCCCCAGCGCTATCTTACCTCGTTACGCCCCTGGGGGCAACGTTGAAATTTTGCTTATTCTTTTCAGGTTGCTGACGACGCAGTGTAAATAGACATTCACAAAACGCTTTGCCCTTTCTACCCGATTAATTTGTGCTGCTCGTTGAAACTCAATTCTCAACCTTTTGTTTGAAATGTTTTTTACACTGCGGCTGTCAGAAATGCTTTTCATTTTCATAAACTGCTTTATATCCATTTTTCGAGCACTTTCCACAAATAAGTCCTAATTTAAGAATAATCAACGGCCAGAGCAATATGAGCGGTGAAAAAACAAGAAAGTTAGACACTCTCTTAAAACTGTTTCAAGCAATGAGAAGTAGAACGTTTGCACAAGTTGACATTTGACAAGATTATCACACAACTTATTAAAAGTTAGAAAAGTACGCAGGTTTAAAATTGAGCAGATTAATTCCGAAAACTCGCCATAGCAAATACAGCTTTGCACTTAGTGCTCACTAAAAGTCAGAACTAGACTTAACGATAAAGACGTATTCCCACAAGTCTGCATAGACGTATTCTAACAAGCCACTATTTTTATACTGTGTGAAAAAATGCCTGCATAACAGTCGTTTGATTAAGATATTCACGCTGATCACAGTCTCACCCTAACAATGGATTTTTCAAACTTGTGGAAGCACTGGTACAGATTTACCCTTGCTTCTTTTCACACAGTATAAAACTAAATGTGGCTTACTGCTATCAGCCGTCACTGCCTCGCTGCATTACTTGTCAAGACATCTATGTTCAACAGTCAAATTCAGGGATCCCATTCATTGATTTCAAACAAACCCAGATTGCACACCAAAATAAACATATTCGTACAATAAAAACCCAGAAAGCTTGTGTAACGAACAAAAATTATGAGTGTGCTTATTTGAATAGAAATGATAATCGAATACTGATTTAACTAGTTGCGAAGCGCTTGTTGTAATCGTGAGGGTATCAATCTTAACAAAGCGCTGTTGTCCACTAGATCACGGAGCAGTTAATGAGTGTAACTATTGTAAAGCTCCCATCGCAAAACTTCAGTCAAGCAGCACGGTTCAAGTTGCTTGTGCGTGATATTTTGTTGAGAACATTTTCTTCTGAACGTGTACGTTTTCATCTGCGACAGTAGACACACTGTATCTTTTCTCAATACATATGTGAATGGACGATTTGTGCAGTGAAGATGGTCAGAGGGTCTGTGACAAAAAAATATTGTTGTGTTGTGCCACAGTGTCAAAAATATCGTTCTTTTGTGATACAATTTTCTGTTTGAACAAATTAATCACATACGAACCGCAGTACATGACCACCCCATTTGCCTCTAAAGTGTAGGCTACCAAATCGTATCAGTTTTGACGTTTTTGACCGGTGCTTCCGCCAAGTTGACACGAGGGCATGTGAAACGCTATGCAGTTGCTCTAAGCGTTTAGGGGGCCTCACAGTCACGACTTTGCCCGGGGCCTGGCATTCATTTAATCCGGCCCTGCATGTGAGTGGTATTGAGCTTGTGTGAAACGTTCGAAATTTTGGTGAAAACAGTTGAAAGGTTTATTTGAGTTTAACTGAAATTATAATCATGCAAAGTTTGTGCAAGCCTTCTGTAAAAGAGAGTTTTATTTTCTCCACTGTGCGCAACGTTTCACATAATTTGGTCAGATAACTTCTAATGCACACAGCGTTGAATAGAAACTAGTAAGCTTCTCTAACTAACCATAGTCTGGAAATCCCTAACGGACCCTCTTGATGAAACATTTGAGCTGCAATGGCGAGCGCTTTGACACAGAAAAATGCAACGAAAGCGTTTCGCTTTGCATTGATATTTGCAAAAGCTTTTATTTAGGCTACAGACGGAACTTGCAAGTGATAGGTTTCACATGAAAAGAACTGACGATGCTCTCTCAGCAGGCATGTATCGACAAATAACCACAAATTGTTCGTCACGTTGTTCAGATGAACGTAGCCTTTGTTCAAGGTAGAAACAAATTTGGCAGGGGCGGGATTCGAACCCTCGAAATGACAGGTGTCTTAAACCAGCGCCGTAGACCGCTCGAAAGAAGAATTTGAAAATTTACCAATGAAGGACAAAGGTCCCACGCAAGTTTAGAGGAGTAACTCTTAAGCCAAAATTAACTTGCAGAACTGCAATGCGCCTAATGATAAGTGAAAGGCGCGGCAAGCGACATGCATTTACCTTCTGTATCACAATCGAAATGCCTGTTGCCTACAAACAGCGCTTTAGACCACTCGGCCACGCTACCACCAACTTTCGTGTCTAGTCTGGGCTCAGTCGAAACCATTTTCATGAAAGTTTGTGTCAATTATGCCAACCAGTCAACCAGTTGATGAGAAGCGCCACCATCAACTTGCTACTGGAACTCGGTGTAGACCGTGACACCTAGTTCGTTAAGGACATCCTGCATCCGACTGATTTGATTCTGTGCTTGCAGTGAATTAGCACTGCATATGAAGAAACGATGTTACAGCATAATTTCAGCACGTGCCTTTAGCAGAGCAGTTAAGTGTACTTATGCAACTGTAAGTGGTACTTTGTCTTTTCAGGTGGTGTTCAAGCAGATTTGTTTCTAACCAGGCCTGTATCAGCCGTTAGTTGTAAAATTCCTTACATAAATAGCTTGCTGTATGTTAGCAACAATACAGTGTTTGGGCTGCGCACAAAAGTTTGCTGTTTTTATGTTTGGTTCGACAATAGCCAAGAAGGATGTTCTGTGGATGATGCCTGTTGTTGATTGGTGCAAGGTTTTGAAATGATAAACTTGTAATAGGATTGTCTTCAAGGTCATTAATACAGTTTCAAAACTACAAACTCATGTTTTTATCAGTCAAAACATGCTGTTCAAACCACATTCCCGAGAAAGTTTTCGGAAAGTTTGCTGTACACTAACACCTGAAATGCATGAGCAATGCAATCGAAAACCAAGACTTGAAGAGAACAAATCCTCACTCGGGTGAAAAAATGTTACCTGGTCGTTTGTAGACTGCATAGTTCTCTGACAAGTCTACTTTTCGTCCAAGGCACTTACCACGAATACGAGCCACATTCAGCCGTTACAACGTTTTTGTGAAACGATAACTTATTGCCAAAAGCTCGCCCAACGTGGGGCTCGAACCCACGACCGTTGGATTAAGAGTCCAACGCTCTACCGACTGAGCTAGCCAGGCGCTGTGGAAAACGTTTAGCCCCACCTGATTGGTCTTACAAGCATTTCACGTCTGTTGCATTGAGTAATTTAGTACGGCGATGCTGCAATGTACAAAAACCATTGCCTAGACACAGCAAAACTTTTGGGATCTTTTGAAAAGTCTCAACGTGTCTCAAGTTTCTCAACATTCATATATTTTACGAAGTAGCCTATAGTGTATATGCAGGATAACTCATATCATGGCTGACCTTTAGCCTACCTGAGGTTTGCTCCCTGTGGAAGTTGATGATAATCAAATACAAATGTGTATCTAAGCGCTTGCAATCACTAACCGAATGCAAAACAAAGGTAACACTTTTCGCAGCTGTTTCTGATGCACCAGTTTGCAGTACCCCACCTAATGGTGATGTAAACTTCATTTCAAAACCATCGCAAAATTCCTCTCTGATAACGCTGACGTGCTACAAACACAGTATGACTTACTTTTGCCTGCAGCATCAACTGCAGCCTTAAATCAGTGCTGGGCAAACTTTCGTATGGTGGCCCAAAACGCATTTTCAGTCGCAAGTAAAGGCCCATGCTTTTTTCTGATGGCCCAATTTCAAACTTATGCTGTATTCAGTTACGTGTTGTAGGACAACGCTATGTTATGTCATGAACTGTATAATGACAAAAACAATGCGTAGTTAACGCCAAAAAATCAATGTTCCATAGTTGTTACAGTAGCCTACGTTTTAGCAGTGGCGATTCTAAGGGAGACCTGGGTGGGCCATAGCCCCCCAGATTTCTGCTTGGCCCCCTGTTTGGCTCCTCCAGTTTTTTTTTCTTAATTTCCCGTTAAGTTCGTTTGGTTGACATATACAGTAAAAAACTTCGGGCCAGCAATATTTTAAACGGTAATTTAGAAACCCTCTAGCCTGCATTCAATATTACCCAAATGCATGATAAGCTGTGTTGTTGTGTTTGACGGGTGGATAACTAGAGTTGTTTATGACGACTCACAACAGTAGTTGCTCGGATCCCGCGTGAAATTTAGTCAGACCGCGGTCGTGGTTTTGAAAAATTCATTTTGAAACTAAGAAACAGTCGAAGAAATGGGAAGATTGACCGTTCGTGAATTTAAGTATGAGATGGAACTGGAATATATAGGGTAACTGTCAGCAGATTGTTGCTTGCCCCAGTGGCAAAAGGTTTGTGAAAAAATTAAGATTTAGTTTCAGTTAATTTATCCGGATTTACCTGACTGCAGTATTGCGTTCTGCTGCCTAATTTTTTACTACTTCGAAACATCGCGGTTTGTGACTAGTACACGAAAGAATTGCTTCTGAATCATGATGCAAAGCCCGTACAAAATTCCAGGAGGTTGCAACACTTTGGGTTTGGGTTTTGGGTTTGGGTTTTGGGTTTAGGTTTTGGGTTTAGGTTTTGGGTTTAGGTTTTGGGCTTAGGTTTTGGGCTTAGGTTTTGGGCTTAGGTTTTGGGCTTAGGTTTTGGGC
>JGI24158J21664_10014432_pt1 | contig 10363 bp, 8 predicted proteins | sample Ectturendosymbi3_FD_21664 | JGI IMG/M metagenome (IMG submission 21664) | reverse complement strand
AAAAAAAAAAAATTTGCATCCATACTAAAAAATGCTGCCGAGAAACAATCAATTAATCACTCTCCTCGAAAACAATATAATTTTTTCAGAAAAAATATTTGTAGCTCGTGTTTGGTTTCTCTGCAAAGACCTATTTTTGATGTCAGCGTTATTTCGCATGTTTGTTTTTATTGTAATTGTTTATACCGCTGTATTGGTTGTTTGCTAGCAACACAGTTGAGAAACTTCATGTTTGTAATTTCTTGTTGCAGGGACAAAAAGGTCAAAAAGGCGAACAAGCTGTTGTTGAACCTGTAAGTCGGTTGGCATTTAACTGGAAAGCAATGCCTCCTTTAGTTTTTGTAGCAGTGGACATTTTGAATAATCGCTATCGCGTAGGTTAAAGCTAATACGTTACGTATATTCTTTGCTCTCGATGTACCAGATCCAGATCATTTGAACAAAAGTAAGCTGAATATTAATTGCTTATGTACTAAATCCTAAATAAAGCGTGAAGAATGTATCGCCTACAACATTGACGCAGGAGACAGCTGCGGACAAACACTTTCACTCATTGTACATCAGTTTTAAGATTAACGGCTTTAATCGTAGTTGGAAAATTATAATTTTGTCGCTATTTCCTTGTTCAAGTGAAACGCTTTATGAAATACGATTTTTGAGGTGGTCACGAATGTACTTTTTTAGTTTGTCATATGTGCATAAAAGCAGTTTTAGCTTATTGTAATACATCCAAATAAACTATCCACGTCCTTTTGGTTGATGAAGTGTTACAACAAAACTTTCGTATTTTTACAGGGCTTATTCATCCCTGGCCCTCCGGGACCACCTGGACTGAAGGTAGACGCAGCTGCGATTTTCTGATTTGTAAAACAGTGGTTCTCAAATGCGGGTACACGCACCCCTTTGTGCACACAAAGGTGCTCCAATGGGTACATGGATAATTTTTAAGTGTCTTCATAATGAACTTTTAATGTAAATGTACAAAAATTACAGGTAGTCTCTAAATATTGTGCTCATGATTACAGCCACGAGATACTTGATAGACTTGGCAGCAAAATATTGCCCAAAAAGTATATCACTACAAATGGTTGAGAACCACTGTGTAAAACATTAAGCCTCAAACAATGAAAATGTTCTTAATGTTTTATTGAACGTATCTGACAGGTTCACAGTTTTTGATTAACAACGATTATTTTCAATTTTTTTCATAACTCGTTTTTGACTTGTCGTTTCTGGTGTAGTGAACTGTTTTGAAAATTTTGAAGAGTGTAAGCATTCTATATCATTTGCACCAAAACTTTTAAATTGTGTGGGTGAAAATGTAAGATATTTTGCCGACAGTTTTGTTGTGTGTAGAGGGAAGTTCAATTCAATAGGTTAAAATTGGGTGACTGCTGAAAACTCTTGTCTTCAAGTAGTGCGATTGGAGTTACAAAATATCACACTACAGTCCACTGTTGTAAGATTTCTTACATATTGGNTCCCTTACTTGCGACGAGCCACGTTCGCACAGAATTTTCTCATGAACGCCGACTTCAGGAAAATTTTCTGGAGTGAGCGCTCTCCGAAAATTGGTTTGTTTGACCCAATTTAGCCACACTCGAACGCAAATTGTTACTTTTCAAGCGTTTGCTTAACTCCTCCCTAAAAGCACTGCTTCCACACTGCCCCCACTTCAACTCGTCTGAATGTGTTACTGAGTCGCAGCCATCGAAAGGTGAATCCATCCTGTGCAATTGGTGTAACCGAAACCTCTGAATCGGTGTGAATTCAGAAATTGATCGCATCTTCAGCAATTGTTCGATTCTCTTCACACGACACATCTCAGAGCATTTAGATTCTAATCGCTTTCAAGACGAACCGTTGAAGACCACTAAGGGCCTCAACAAAATGCAGAGAATTTATTGATGCGTTTTCTGTGTTGACTAAGTAGGCTAAGTATACTGCTCATTTTTTTGCAGGGTCTTCCTGGTCCTCCAGGATTCCCAGGTCCTATGGGTGAGCAAGGAGAACCTGGAGAAAAGGTTGGATGCTTATTTTTATAGAGTTGGGACCGAAACGACCGTTGAAAATTTCAGTAAACTTATTTTTCGTTGCTGCTTTGCTGTATATGAACTACTTCGGATACGGCATAGAACAAGAGCGCTGCAGTACTTTTTTAATGCTGTCTTTATTGTGTCATCATGCTAGTGCTCTGCTGAAAACATTGTGATTCTATCGTTGGACACAAGTTGGAGAAAACATTCAACAGTCGCATTGCAAAACTCAAATTGTCTGCATAAAGGATTAGTTTGGTTCTTTTTTCAAGTATATTTCGTCTCCACCTATGTATGCGAATTGTAAAGTGCTGGTTTGTACTGATTACCAACAAATTTTTTTCACTTCCCTCGTTCAGAAGCAATTTGAAATATATTTGATCCCTCAGAAAAGCAAACTGACTATCAATTTAGTGGAAACTTCATGGACTAATCCCGTTTCGTGCTCGCTCGTTAAAAATTCCTCCGCCATAGGCAGTTTTAACCAGTACGTTTTTTCCGGGTAAGCTTCAAGTGCGTTGCTTTTCGAGACAAATAAAAAAGTCGTTTATATCGGAACGCCATTCGCTGTACCATCCCTTACCTTTTTATCGGTTAGAAGCTTTACGGAGATCTTTCGAAAAATCGCAGGGTTCTGATGGAAGAGATGGATTATCTGGTGAGAAAGGCTTACCTGGACCTCCTGGACGGCACATCATGATTCCAGTAAGTTGTCCACTGTCCCTGAATTTTCAAGGTTTCAAGTGCTTCTGATTGTTGTGGTTGTGATGAATCAGATGTTTTAGAATGAGACTTAAACTTCAGATGTGGTTACATTTGACCAATATATTTTCATCAGAGAAAGCTGAATTGTCCAAAATAAACTGTGTTTTCATCAGAAATGGCAAAACTGCCCAAAAGAAACTGTAAAATAAATAATTAACAGTGAACATTAGGTAGACTTAGCCGTTGTCACATTGTTTGTATTGCCGGTGATATACATACTGGACGTCAGGAATTTAGCCACTGCAAGCATCGCTAATTGCTAAATTAGTCAAAACAATTTTGTTCTGACATGAAATGTTTATAATCTATTAGAAGCAAAGTAACCCATGACTAAAATTAATGCAACAATATACAATACAAAAGTTTTCATTCTACCCAATACCGAGCGACCAAGTTGCAGCAGTGGAAATTAGCTACGCCACATACAAACCTAACTGTTGTTTCTACCAAGCACTGTATTTAGCTAAAAATATGTTGAAACGAGTGCGTATTTTCCTTTTTTCCAATGTTATGTCCAGCACTGAGCTCGATGGATCAACATTTTAAAGTTTCTTAGCGTTATACCAGTATCAGTTCAAAGAAGGCAGACTTCCGGAGCAAAACTCTGTTTCAAAAAGAAGTTTATGTCAAGGAAATATTAAAGACAATATCAAGAAAAAATTGATAAAAAGAAGAGAAAGAAAAACAAGACATTGAGAAAAATATCGATCAACAAGCAACTATCCACTTCAAATGCTTTCTTTTCAGATACACTTGCATTTTCTCAAAAATGGAACCATTAATTTTAGCATTATCCAGTATGGGCTTATCTGATGTTATTTTTATAGCATCCGTTGAAGTGGCCAAAGACTTTCCTTCTTCAGTGGAAAAATTTAGCTGCTTTTACATTAGTTTGTATACGTTCTTAGTTCGAAGTCATGTGTCTAGCCAAGGCCAAGGGAAACGGTAAAATCAAAACTGACGATTTCAACGAGCTTCGCGGTAAAAATGACTAATTGCTAAATTAAAATTTTTCTGGCTGAACACCTTGAACTTAGGCTGAATCCAGCCATGAAATGGCTAAAGCGGCAACACTGGTTAATTCTGTTTTGCTGGGTATGTTCGACTTTATATAGGAATCAAATTGTCAGATAAAAGCCGTTGTGACGAAACAATAGCATTGGTTATTATTTCTTATATCAGATTACTGTACTATAAGAAAAAAGTTCTCTTGATCTGCAGTAGGTTATGTTTTAGAAATGTAAACAAACTTGTTTGCCGCCCATCATGGCTGAATGCGCTGATGTGCTGTATGGATTGGGAGTTGCATTTCTCTTGGCTGTTTTTGGATACACCATTTACCATTGCTATACCACAGATGGAGTTAAGGAACATATTGAAGGGTGAATAAAATATACTGATTACCCACATCGTCTGCCAATACAGCTGCTATTTTGCTTTGTCGTTTTGCCCGCAACTACTTTATCATTTTGAAGTGCTTGGCTCGCTTAATCGTCTTTTAGAGGCAGACTAAAAATTATTACTGAAAATTAATATAGGCCTAATTCGAGACAAATCTGATGAGATCGATTGCTCTGCTTAAAAACAGTAGCTTTGGTTGATTCCAGTTTGCTTGCAGTATATGACTGGTGCACTCGGTTATGGTAGCTCTTGTGGTGGAAAAGCAAAGCAAACTTCAATCGTGTTTGCGACAAATGGTTAATTCAGCTTGTAACCAATACGTAGCCTATCACGGGAGCTGCTTTCAATTTTTGGAGTACATGTGATTGTACCGTAAATGCTTGATCCCTATGCTGGTAACGCAAGCGTTTTTAGGCACCAACTACAGGTAGTCAAATGAGCAGTAAGCAAGCGATGGATGCTTCAGCTCCTCAAGGGAACAAGACGAATGAATTCGAAATTAAGTTTCGTACAAAAAGACGAAACAAATTACCACCACCATGCTTGTCTCCCACTTTCGGTAAAATCTCGCAGCGCATGACTAGGAACGAGGTACAGCGTGGAATGATTGAGACAGATTCGTCTCAATCCACTTCCAACCCTACTTTATCAGCGCGGTGATCGGCAACAAAAAGCAACGTTTTCTTCAAAGCAGGTAGTAACGGCAATAGGTTGCTCTTGATCGCACTGTTACGCGTAAGCAGGATATTTGCAAAAGATGCATGAAGGCTGCGACACCATAATCGTGCAGAGTTCGCTTCTCAATCGGAAGGTTGAGAGACTGAACCACGGCCGATTTCTCCCGCATCAAAACGCAAAATCTTTAGACATAATATTATCACTCACATAGTGCTGCGCTGCAGAGCGCTTTGTGAAACAGCGTGAATCTCAACCGCCTCATCAACAAGAAGCAAACTGCAGGAAGCAAAATGCAGCCTGCCGCCAGTTGCTATCATTCAATACAAGAAAATAATCATTCGTAAAACCTTTATATTTCATGTTACAGTTCCGCATTGCGACGCCAGATGGTCAGAAAGGACCGGGATCCAACGCACCGGCCGAACTGCAAGCACAGCTTTCCCTTAGCCAAGCAAGAGTAAGTGACCATGACCAGTACCGTCTTGAGCACAATTCGCTATCTTCTGAAAATATATACGATAAGCAGTCGTACGCATTAATGGTATGGAACGTTTTAGCGACGGCATTACTTAGAAAAACCCACAAGTATAAGATTCGTTGATCAACCGTAATTTCAGCACACCGCAAATTAATTTTAGCGCTACTGCGGTAGCAAACCGAGCTCCACATCAAACAATTTCGCAATTTCCTTCGCTTCTTGTGCAACAGCAGTGGGAAATTTGTAAGCATTTAAAGATCTTCAAGAGGGTTTTTCCAATTTTTTTATTTTTTAGGCTAATTTACTTGTGGCAAACGTAACCGGTCACAGAGGAATCGGTAATATATTTTACGCTGAAACGTTTTCACAACAAAGTGTTGTAGTCATTTGCTTACAATATTTCTTGTAAAACTTGTAGTTATTCGTTTAAAATATCTGGATAACCTTAAAATTTTTGGTTAAAACCGTTTTTTCTTTGCAGCTCGCTTTGCAAGGACCACCTGGACCTCAGGGATTGGCTGGAAGACCAGGCACACCGGTAAGTTTTCTCGCCTTTTTGGTGAAGATGCTTTGAGCCATTGCGGCTTTCGTTAAGCAAAGGCACCTTTTAATTTTCGGGAAAATAACAGCATATGTGGGCAAGTTTGCTTTGAAGCTCGTAGATAATAACCTACTACTATGACTGAGTTACTGTATATACGTGAATACAAAGGAAGCACTTTAATCCCGGTAGAAAACCATATTGTAGATTTGAAAAAATAGAACTGCTGACTTTTTTGTGACTTCAATTTTTCCCTTAGAATTGGTGCTTAACTCATGCTTCGAGTTAATTTTTGTGTATTTTTGATGATCGTTTGTACTTTTGACATTGCGTCATTTCATTATTCCCAATTTTGTGGTTTTCTGGCCATTTTATTACATTGTTTTCTGTATCACAGGGAGATCTGGGCCCGGCAGGCCTGAAAGGAGAGTCTGGAGAGCCTGGACCATTGGTCAGTTTTGTTTTTTTTCTGCGTGACTTACAACTGTTGACACGTCAAAGTGACGATAAGGAAATGCTCCTGATGTATGCCTTTATTGATCCCTTCAGTGCGTGTCAAGGCTTATTTTTGAGACTCACAAAGCTCGTGCAGTTGCTAATTGCCAGTTCCTAACTAAAGTTTGTGTGTTAAGGGTTTGCAAGGCCCTCGAGGACCACCTGGCTTGGATGGTGTTCCTGGGAAAACGGTAAGTGGTGTAAGATTTTCCATGTTCCCCTAGTTACTTGTCATATAAACCTGATGTTTGGGAGCATTATGCTAGTGTACAACTTACTAGTCGCTTGTGCCTCTGTTAGTTCAAGATAAGTCGATATGCTTCTGCGGTAACGTGTGTTGACAAACGTGAATCGTGTTCAGTGAGAAAAAATAATCCTTTGCAGAGTTTCAGTATTTGCGTTTACTATGAATGAAGTAAGTTTTTTTTTTTCTGAGCGGATCTTGGCTTTTACAGAAGTTGTTTATTCAGCATGTCTGATCAATACTATCGTTGTTGCGCAGGGAAGGCCTGGTGATGATGGACTAAGAGGAGAACCTGGGCCAGTTGGATCAAAGGTTTGAATACCCTTGGAATAATATTTTGCTTTGTTGGGGATGTTGTTCATATTATTTTCTATAGCTTGGCTGATGATATACGATCGTGTTACACTGCCTGCACACACTCCAGGAAAGTTTTCAAGTAGTATTTAGAGTTTGACTGATAATTTTTCAAGGCAGCAATGTAAAGTTGGTGATTATGCGCTGTGATTAAGCGCCAGGTCACACCTGTTTCATGCAGTGTTTCCGTAGCTTGGGAATACTAGATCTCGTGTTTGGTATTTGTCTTTTGTTGATCCAACGGAATTTGCACCTTTGAAATGAAAGGCTACATGAACATTTTGCGACTTTCTGTGGACTTTATTGTTGGTTGTGAATTGCTAAGTTTCCCTGCTGTAATCGTTTTAGTTGAACACACTTTTGTTGTAGACCGTGGTTTTTGAAAAAATCAAGAGAAACAGACTGTGGATTATTGGCCAGTGATTGTGTTTGGACAAGTACATTAGCAGTTCAGTGATAATGACTGTGGCGCAAAACCACATGGGAGTAGCCTGTTTTGCTTTCCCACAACCGAATTTTGTTTCATACTCCGTCCTACACCCACTTACGAATGGGACGCTCGTCTATCAGAATCAAAGCAATCCGTGCTCGGTTGTAGAGCTGCGAAGCGTCACTAGTCCCTTTTGACTGAAATGAACAATTGCTTGCTTGCAGGGTGACAGAGGCTTCGACGGTATGCCTGGATTACCTGGTCCGAAAGGCCATCAGGTGCGTTTAGCATTTAGTAAAATATCACTGCCCGTTTGCACTTGACCTGTTACATGGGCAGGTGTTCAATCTTTTGTAGTTTTGATGAAATTGTTCTGTTTGTTTGGGTTTAAGCACTGTGACCTCAAATACTTTTTACAGGGCGAAACTGGACCATCGGGGCCGATAGGTCCTCCTGGTGCAGATGGTGAAAGGGTAAGTAGCGTTTTGAGAAAAAAATTAATAACGGCTAGCTAGATTCTTTGGGTATTTTCTTAGAGATGTTTGTACAATTTTGAAAGCATTTGTTTTCCAACAACATTCACTCATCTCATGTTGTTAAGGGTGAGACCGGTGACAGTGGACCCAGAGGCCTTCCTGGAGCTCAGGCAAGTTTCATTAGTTCAATTTGTGCTATTCAATTTAACTATTGTTTTCAGCTGTTCTGTATTACCAGCAAATAACGCTTTTAAGTGACTAAAACAACGACGGCGTATCCGTATTCTCCAAACTTCACTTTAGCGTATCCATATTCGTTTCAAACTTCACTTTACCGATCTTCACTTGCAGGGTCCCAGAGGAGAAACTGGCCCGAAGGGTCCGCAAGGCTCCCAAGGTCCACCGGTATGTAGATCCTATGCATGCTTGCTGTTGATAAAGGATTACTTTCGTGTCACACATTTAATCGGCAACCAATTCTTTTTTTAGGGACCTCGCGGTGTTCCTGGCCAACAAGGATCAAAAGGAAATCTGGTGAGTTGATTCGTGCCGAGTCCTTCTGCGGGTCAGTCTCTTGTTGGTTGACTTCATGAAAAAATAAAACTGGTATTTCAGAAGTAAAGACGTTAAAGACCGGGCATTCGCAGAGAAACTTTGAGTGTTTTTTCAGCGCAAATGATTTCCTGGTTGTGAAATTTAAGATGCATTCTATGACATCTCACTGACTATAGTCTGTAAAACATTTCCAAAAGGTTCACGACCGCAAGAATTTACTTTTCCGTGTCGTTGTCAGACAATTTTGTTAATCATTATCTCATCAATCTTCAAGATGTTGAAGTTTGCAACAAGCTGCAGCGACTTCCGTGCTTTCGTACTGCCGTCTAAAGCACAGCACTGAACCTCAACTTTTCCACCTACTGTACATGTGTTCTTTGACTCGTAAAGTAGATCGAATCTTTTACTTTTTCAGGGTCCACAAGGAGAGCCAGGACCTTCTGGTCAGCAAGGCACAGCTGGTCCACAAGTACGTGATTTTAAGGCCTCGTCTGCTGATTTCCTTGTTAGCTGTCATTTTTAGAAGTCTTGCATTAACCAGTGTTTGTTCGTAACATGCGGTTGAGGTTCCGTTATTTAAACTGCTGCTAACAAATTTTATCTGGAGCAGATCGAAATGATTTTGCTTTTGCACATTACTCGTTCACGAAAATTTATTTTCCGATCTGATTTCTGAACGACAAATTCCTATATGTTAATAAATTTCACTCCAGACTTTTGTCTACCATTACGAATTGCCTGAAAATTGAGCCAGATCAAAAATCACAGGTTTATAATTTAGAGTAACAGATCATTTGAACGCCAAACGAGTGACAAGCACGCTGAGCTATTGCGCACAGCAGATTAGGAAACAATCATTCTGAAATGTGGTAAACTGAGCTTGTCCGCTGTAAAACGCTACTTCCGATAACCTGCTACGCTCGTGGAGCATCGTCGGTAGCGTAACAGAAATGGCAATCGCCTATACTATAAAAAACAGTTATGTAGAAATATGTACACGTGAACTGCGCCAACGACCGAACTTACGACAGTTGCGTTATCTATGAGCGGCAGGCGGCGTCATAAAGAAAGTCACCTAATTCCTGATTTGCAACATGCGTAGGGCATCCCTGGTCCGCAAGGTCCGATGGGATCACCGGGTCCTAAAGGTCCTACAGGAAAAACTGGTTTGCCCGGTGTTCCTGGTGCAGATGGTCTACCAGGACATCCCGGAAATGAAGGTGCAACAGGAAGTAAAGGTTCAATGGTAAATGTGGTTTACTTCATGAGATGTGACAAGTGTGTTTGTTTCACTGTTACCAACTTTATTAGCAATTTGAAAAAAAATTATGTTAGAGTTGCTCATTGTAACCATTTTCAAAGAGGAAAGGTTCCTCTCATTCTTAACTGAAATGAATTGTTTCCAAAGACGTTTTTGCAAACTATACACAGAAGTACGGTGGTATGATCTTGGTGTTCCGGCAGATCGTTCAGAAACTAATTAAGTCAACTGCTTGTCTTGGTGTGACATATCATAAATGAATTAACGACTATTTCTTTTTTAAGGGACCACCCGGACCGCAAGGCCCTCAAGGCTACGGTGGACCTCGTGGTGTCAAGGTAAGAAAAGTCTTTGAAAGCATTCATCAAAGAACAGGCTTTCGTTACCCACCATTCGCTGAATTGAAACACTGAACACAGACATTTAATTTATTGTGTATTTAGCAAGAGACCCTGAAAGTGAAAACTTATGTTTATTTTTCAATATCCCTTGGAATGCGGAGAATAAGTTGATTTTTAAGCAACGAGGGTCTGCGTTTTCCTGCTTTACGTGCTTTTCCTTTATACTAGGGAGAAAACGGCGTTCGTGGAGTAAAAGGCAACAAAGGGGAAAAGGTAACACATTGTTTTTATGGATGCATGTTTTTTTT
>JGI24158J21664_10014430_pt1 | contig 10364 bp, 16 predicted proteins | sample Ectturendosymbi3_FD_21664 | JGI IMG/M metagenome (IMG submission 21664) | reverse complement strand
TTCAAGTATGTACTTTCCACGATGGGTGTAAGCAAGGAATCGATCAGCAAATTTTTAATAGGAAATCGATTTCACGTAAAATTACGCATCCTCAATCCTTAATCAAATAGATTCAAATAGATTCTATTTGAATAAGGACTGAGGTTGCGTAATTTTACGTGAAAACGATTTCCTATTAAAAATTCGCTGATCGATTCCTTGCTTACACCCAGTGTCTCTAAGTTTAGGATTATTGATCCTACCACCACTACAGAAAGGCTAACTACTACCCCGATTACCACAACTACTACGACGGAACAAGTCATGACTACTAGTTTATCTGAGACAGCAGAAATAGCAACAACTGTGATTTCTACCACGGTTCAACCTGATATTGACTGGGAACATGTAAATGAATTAGACGAACAAGAAACCCGAGAGAATACAGGAATTGGTACACCTGTATTAGCTAGTATTATTGGTGCTTTAATTGCTGTAGGATCAAATATTGTTTATGATATTTATCAACTGTGTATATCTTCTGATACTATTGTATATAGTAATATTACTTCTGTGGTATCTTAAAATGAAATTTTTATTGGTGTTTTCTATTTCAGCTCCATTCTAATAGGATTTATGGAAACTAAATAAATAATCAAATAACAATATAATGGGAAAACTTGATCAGGAGAGGAAAACTGCTTTGGAGAAATTTTTCAGGAAAAGGGAAAAGAAACCCTCACCTACCTCCCTCTGGAGAAATAAATCAAGTAGTGAAAGCACAGAAGGATAGTGCTACAAATATAAGAAAAATTGGTACATAAGGTACAGGATCATCAACAAAAAGCCACTGTTGGCACTCATGACCTCTAATCTGAAGTAAGAAACCTTAAAAACATTGAAAAGAAACGTCAAAAATTAACAAACGAATATATGGAACAACAAAAATGTGATTGCTCGTTACCACCTTTGAAATCGCAGCTTGTATTGGAAGAAACCTCTTTACCGTCTTATTCACAAGTAACTACAGAGGAAATGGATTCGGAAAATCATAGTGCCAATGTTACTAGACCTATATAACCATCTTTAACTGATGATTTGGAAAAAGCTAGGTCTGTTAGTGCTATTTCGGATGAAAGTAGGGAATCTACGTCCCTTTTACCCTTATATAAATCATGCATTGATCGCCAATATGAAGGACTTGCACGACAATGGGGATTTGATGATAAAAAAACTAAGGAAGAAAATATTGACGATATACAACAAAAAATTACTGCTGTCGAGAAACGATTAGATGAACAACAATTTCCTCGTGATGAAGAAATGATTGAGTTAGAGGGCAGTAAAAAACTGTTAAAAATTCTTCCTGCAATAATTACACCTTTAATGCCTACTAAGATTACAGATACTCCAAAGTTCAATCCGCAACGGAAATTATCCTTCGAAGATCCACTCTCAACAATGCAACATAACTTTCAGAATTTACCGAAAATCGTATCGTCTACACCCAGTGATCATCTTGAACCACTTTGGCAAAAAGCCACTCAACGATTTGGCCTCTCAAGAGAAGATATTAGTGGAAATAATAAATTGGTAAAGCGAATTCGAGAAATCAATCAGTCTCGTTTGGAATATTATCAACAAAATCAAGATGAACCTATGATACAGGCATATCAAAAAGAATTAGAATGGATAAATTTGATTGAAAAGAATTTACTTAAAATAGAGACTAAATTATTGGGGGAGATATCACCTATCAACAAAGAACAGTCAGAATTTCAAGGAAAAATATTGCCTTTTGAAAATGAACAAGAATACTATAGATGTGCAGAACCATGGGGAATTAAAAGAAATGGTTCCTCATGAGAAAAAGAAGCAACTATGATTGTAGCAGATAAAAACACTGGGGACCGACTCATAGAAACTTCTATACAAACCCCTATTAATTACGAGATCCTCGACAAATTTCAGCACGATTTAGTAGACGTTGATAAATTAAAAGGGGACTTGGAGGAAGGCCCCTTACAATCATCTGAAATTTCCATGAATACCAACCAGAAGAAAACTATTCCTAAGACTTTGGTAACACCATTATTGGAAGGTCATGAAATTGAATGGGCCGAGATTACTGAAGCCACTTTGAAAGAATTTCCTCACTTATCAGATAGATTAAAGATGCAAGGACTTATTCAATTTATGGAAGAACATCCCATAGCTAGAGAAGAAGCAGTAGCTCAACTTCACAGACAGGCAAAAGACCCGACCTATGAAGCTTTAAAAAATTTCTTTGGCCGGATTAAAGACTCCTATGATTTAACTGATCGACAAAAATACAAAAGACTAGAACATGCTATTGCTCAACAACAATTTAATTGGAAACGTAGCCCTGCTAATAATGTAAGATGAGATCTACAACAAGCTCGATTGTCCTTGGAAGAAATAAGTGAAAATAAATTTCTGGAAAGTTCACTATGTGATTTGCTGAAACATTGAATTGAACCTGCTTATTATGCGCAAATGTATCAAACTCTGATTCGGAAAATGCCTACTCAAGTTAACGAATTATGGAACCATGCTGCTTTGCCTAAGAGATCTGCACATAGTGAGGCAGGAGAAGGACCACATGTGTTAAACGTAAATAACGTTAAAAATGATTCGGAAAATAAAAATTTGAACGAAGATCGTCAACAACGAATAGGAGATCAGAAAAAACTTCAATACCTTGCACAACAACCACAGGAAGTTTCAATAAGTTACAAAAGGTTAAGGATAATGGCTCTACAAAAGCACAAGCAGGAAGCATAACCAATAAGCTTTATATGAATTTTGATCAAGGTTACTCTCAGGTAAGATGTTACAGATGTAATAAATTGGGACATATTGCCAAATTTTGTCGAAGTAATAATCATCCTTCCTATCGAGGAAACTTTTATCCGTCCTTTAGAGGAAGAGGATGAGGACAAGGATATAATGGAACTCGTCAAAATTATAGACAAAATAAATTTTCGTGGACAAGGCCAATTTGGACGAGTACAGTTTAGAAGAGGTCAATTCCGAGGCAGATTTAACAACCAAAACCAATTTCAGTTCCCTCAAACCAATAATAGATCAAATAATAACTATCAGAGATCATTTACCAATAATACCAGTACTTATTAATAAGACAATGAACAATCATCAATGTATGATCAAGACAATCCTTTAAAACCAGCACAATATGCTGAAGCTGACTTTGACATGGATTTAAATGAAAGTCAGAGATAGGATTATGAAAGATAAAAAGATGCATATTACTACGATGATGTTGATGAAATAAATAATAATTAAGCTGAATTTTCAGAAGAAGACTCTGAAAATGATCTTTCACAATCTATTTGTTTTTTAGACAAACGTTTGACGAACCCGAGAGGATCGTCGTAAATTTCATCAAGAAAACTGCACAAAAACAGGAAACTACTAACTTTATATTTATTTCAGATGACTACAACAACCGAACTTTTCTTATAGATACTGGATCCAGCAAAAATTTGATTGACTGTGATGCATTAAGTAGGTATGAAAAACATAATATCGATCGAAGTATTATTGTACAAATTATGGGTTTCAATGTACGTGGACCTTTTACTTCTTCTATTGGAACCGTTCGATTGACAATAATTCATAATCAAAAACGATATTGTTTCCCTTTTCATGTTATTCCGCCTGGTATATTAAGTTATAATTTAATTGGAATAGTAGATATACAACAATATTTAATTTCGTATATTAATCAACGATGTAAGCCCAAGGAAAACTTAAGGGCATATCATACACATGTCGTACCTGAAGAAAATTCGTTACCATCTTATAACATCGCCAGCAACCAATACGATAATTCACTGTTACCGGAGGAACAAGAGAAACCAATACAAAAGGATCTCATAGATCCAGCATGATTCAAGAAATTATGGAAATTATTCCCAAGGCTGGGAATGGAACATGAAAACTTGAAAGAACCTAGCCAATTACCTTATAAATTCTTCATTGATTTAGAAGAAAATGCTGTGCCTTATATTGGTCCTGCATATCAAATGGACCATGCACGTACGACTGCTTTAATCAAATTTTTATGTGAAGCTCAAGAAAATGGTCTTATTGAACAAGGTCCTACAACTTGGCGTTGTAGTCCGTTTATGGTTCCCAGAGCTCAACCCGGAAAAGATTCAAAATGTGTTTAGACTTTCGTGAATTAAACAAACATTCAAAACATAAAGACTCAAATTTACCAAGAACTGATCAATTATGAGTATTTTCAGGAGGAGGACGTTATTATTCTAAATTCGACATTTCCAAAGGTTTCATCACATGGACTTCAGGGAGGACACAAAATTACTCCTTGGGATATCCACCCCCCTCGGTTCATACCGATGGAAAAAAGCCCCAATGGGAAAAAAGACCACCTCAGGTATTTTCATGTTAAATATGAGCTTCGTCATTCTCCTAGCTTCAAGAGCAAACAATGCAGATTGTATACGACGAAAACTGGAACTCATTCCACAACCTTATCTTTGTTATGTGGACGACGTGCTTTTAATAAGCCCAACGGAAGAAGAACATGAAAGGGCATTATTTTATTTAGTTTATTATTTTGCACGATTTCATTTGACTATTAATATGTCCAAGTGTGAATTAGGAAAGGATAGCACTGCATTCTTAGGACACTGGTTATCTGAAGGAAAAATGCATCGTTCACACAAATATGTGGATGTCATAAAACGAATGCCTTTACCAAAAACTGTTCGTGATTTGCGAACTTGGATGGGAATTGTTAACTTTGTACGGAATTATCTTCCCAAACTTGCACATTATCAAGGACCTTTGAACAAAACAGGTTCAAAGGTTCCTAAGAATAAAAGTAAAAAGACGCCTATAGAATGGACCCCCAATTGGTCCATAACATGATAAAATTACGAAATTTAATTATGAATGCAATTGCAAATCATATATATGATTCCTATTTACCGTTGTATCTGGTAACTGATGGCTCGGATTTAGCCATCGGAAGTATGCTTTATCAGGCAAAAGATACCAAAATTTTTCGTTTAGGATTCTTCAGTAAAGCTTTGAATGGACCACAAAGAAATTATGCTACAATTCATATCGAATTACTTGCGTTGGAGTAAAGTATTTTACATTTTCATTATGTTCTTGCAGGAAATTTCTTTACAGGTTTGACGGATCATAAACCTTTATTAATATTATTAAAAGGAAAACCTACTGCCAATGAATTTCGACGAAGGCGTTTATAACTTTTATCTCAATTTGATATGAAGATATTCCATTTTGCTGGAATTGACAACGAAGTTGCTGATTTTTTCAGTATAGTACTACTTAAAAATGATCCTGAAGTACAGAAGACCATTGTTGAAGTCAATATTACCTCTCCGGAAAGATGTACAGCTCATTTTCAACAATTTCTTACAAAATATATCCCTACTCTATCCATAGGTTTTATGAAACAACTTTTGGAAATGCAAAAACAATCTGCTCCTGATATATCTGAAGTAATTCAATATGACCCTCAACAGAATTTATATTACTGGACAAATCCGATGGGACAACGCTTCACTTGGTTACCCTCTAAAGCGTTGGCAGAAGGATGATAATAGCGGACCATAACTGGCATCACATGTCTTGGAAACAAACATATCATCGTTTACGACGAATCTTTCTTTTTAACAAATTTCGAAAATTAACAAGAGATTTCCTCAAAGACTGTCCAGTCTGCTTTAGATGCCGGACTAAATGAAATCCCATCCTAAATCCGGCCAAGCATTATGATAGACCTACTGTACCATACTCATGCATACATATTGATCATTTTCTTATGGGACCTAATGATATTTTCCCAGAAATGAATGAATGTTTAACGATTACTGATAGAACAACAGGTTTAATGGCTGTGATACCATTACCTGCACCAAATTTTCTTTGAACATGGCTTGCTTTATGCAACCATTGGTTTAGTCGCCATGGTTTATGTCAACGACGAAAAATCACGAATTTCTGATAACGCATCAGTATTTAGGTCCAAACAATGAACTGAATATATGCAAAAATTGGGCATCAAACATTCTTTCACTTCAGTAGCTATTCCCGCCTGTAATGGGAAAATTGAGCGAGTTGATAGAACTATGAGATCTATATTAAGATCTCATGAAGAATCGACGAAATGGCCTTTATTTTTACCATTTGTAGTTTTAGCAATAAATACACATTTCGAACAAAACTTTCACACCACTTCTACATTTCGTGCGTATGGATTTTCAATAATAACTCCAGGTATTCGTAGTTTTTCTCCAGGTGATTGTGAAAGATTTACCCCATTCAAGCGAAACATTACAGCCAGAAAAGAATATCTATCGCCGCTTTGGGAAAAGGCTACACACGCATATGTGGAAATATTGAAAAAGAAACACAAGCTATCTCCTCTTTTTCGAGGACCATATAAGATCCTAGCGAAAGGAGATCGATCCATGACTACAGATATGGACGGAACCATCCGACGTATCTCTTATCTTCATCTCTATCCGGTTACACTGCCAGAAACATTGGCAAGGACAGCACAAAGGATTCACAACTAAATACAAAGAGGAAGGAAAGGAGAACCATGTGTAAAACCGTTATAGAAAAACTGCCAGAAGAAAATCCTTCGGGCAACGAACAACAAGGAAAAGAAACAGAAAAAACAAGCCAAAATATCAGTGATTTTCATGAGGAAACCGAACCACAGGAATATGAACTAGAACCGGACGTAAAAACACCAATTGAACCAACGAAAACAAGAAGCGGAATAACAATGAAACCCCGATTTGATGAAGAGATGTTTTATTATTAAAATAAAAAATATAGGGAGAGTGAGAAATGTGTTGACTTTTCATTAAAAAAATGTTATGTATGTCATTTTATGATTTATATAGTTAACTATGTACAATATTAAAAATCAAATTACAAATGTTTGCAGTAGATTGGTAAACTTAGAAGTGCACCGTTTATGATTACTGTTTCTTTTCCAGATATTCTTGTTGGAATTATAGAAACATTAATAAAATAATGAATTCAAATGAACAAGGTAATAGACTCCCTGCACAACTGATATCAAACGCTGACAAGCAGGAGGACAATACAACGATAAAAATGGAATTCCAAGGACTATATTATATGCAACAAGCATTCAAATTGAAAAAATGGAACTATTTGCAACCAGGGAATGAAATTGAATGGATGAATATCACACAAGATTTTCTTAAAAATTTCCCAGATGACATCCTGAACAGAAACTCCAACTGATCATTACGTTTATGAAATATCACATAGAAGCTAAAAAAATGGCTCTTATAAAACTCCACAGAGCTATGGAGGAGGAAGATAGTGATCCGCTGACACCTTTTTTCCAATGGATCACAATAAACTACACATTGTCAGATAGACAAAAAACTGTATTGCTACAAAAAGCAATAGAAAAAAAAAACGGGATTGGAAGAATGACCCAGCTGCCAAATAGAATCAGCAATTCAAGAAGCTCAATTTACGGTTGAGGAAGTAACTAAAGAACAATTTATATCAAAATTAGTAGAGGAAATATTACGAGATAAAATGCCTACAGCATATTATGTACAAATTGATGAGATGAACATTGCAGATATGTAACAGAAAATACCAAAATTATGGAAAGAATGCGGTTTTCCTGAAACCGCATCTTCGTACAAGCAAAATGGAAATAAGGGAAATATACGTGCCAATACTAAAAGGAAAAATCGCCATAGAGAGAAGCTTTTTTATTGTTGTAGACAGACAGGACATCAAGCGAAGAATTGTTTGAGGAATACAAATATGAAAGGAAGAAAAGGAATACTAATACAACGACAAATAAACGAAAAATACACCGGACTGAATTCTAAGTGATTATTAGGCTTAATAATAAACGCTATGTGCACCGTAAGTCCATTATTTATCTATGTGTATGGCACTATGGAGATTGTTGAAGGCTATCATAAAAATGATTGCAAAGCTTCTATGCTATGTGACATCTCTACCAGAGACAAGAAGGCTTTTGACCTTTATGTATGATATCTCTGAATGCAATTAAGTAAATAATATGTAATGTAATAATAGAATGAAGACGACGTGTGGAAAAATTTATTGAAGAATGAAATCAGCGCGAAAATGATGATGGCTATGGACGTTCCAATAAGAAGAGATGATAGATTCTTTAGTCTGATAATTACAACACTAATGTCATGTGGCTGTAAAAGACTACTGTTTTGCTTTAATTTGCCGATTCCTATGATACCTACGGATGTCATACCTATAATACCAAACGAAAAGGTGATTTATAGGATTTTCGGACTTCTCGCAATCATGTACAGGGCCCGTGCAGACTGTGTTCTCAACTCTTCATTTGTTCTATCAACCTCGTTATCATCATCTGTATTGAATATCACGGAATGATATTGAATACTTGCAGCGAAAAGAAACTCTTGAAGAACGAAAGATGTTCCTGAATGATAGAGGAACCTAAAAGATGTTCTTGAATGATAAAAGAACATGAATGATGTCCCTGAATGATAACAACAATTACCATATTTATTAGTGAATTGACTTTCTTGAGATGAATATTCTTAGCGAGGAACGGAGAATATTTTATATCGATAAGTTTTTAGTAAAGATTTCTCTGTAACAGCCGTGATTGTTTGGAATGTTTTGTGTTATGTTTGTGTTATCTATTGTTACTTTATTTTACAGCTCCTAGATACCTTGCACGAAAAAATGTGAATTGACAATTTTATAACTCAGACACTGTCATTAAGACAGTTAGCCTTTTGTTAAATAACAAACCTAGAAGATGAGTATCAACTTGAATGCTGAAGAATGGTCTTTCATCGAAAGATGCGACCAAAGATTTATACTTTTCTCTTTTGACACTTGGTTACTTTGTAATTTTAACAAGAGAAAACTCAATTGGTTCTCAACAGCAGATATCAGTGGTTGGAGTAAACAAAATATTTTATTACTCTTTGCATGTATGGATGGTACATTACCGGTTTTTCAATCTGCAACAACCCCAGTAACCGTTGAAAATTTAAAAGAAGCACTGTACACTCGTATTGCTTCCATTCAAAATACGCAACCTACTCTTAACACTTATAAGCTCAAGCCCGCAACCCTGAAGAAATATGTACAATGTATTGGTTTTACAATGCTCAACAATGACTTATATCGAATGAAATCAGAAAATATACCTTTGTTGGAAATTTGGGTGAATCATCCTACTATGTTTTTGGCACACCTGCTAATACCTCTAGATCAATCTAAATTACAATTTCTTCAACAGAAAAATCCTTTTATACCCATCTATCATTTGGGATGGAAAGAAGTTTGGTCATTTATAGGGATACATGAAATTGCTGTATCCTACGATTTCAGAATAAAAACTTCCGTTAATCGAGATTTAACTGGACTAATAGCCTTTCTCATTCGACGAACTTGTAGAATATTGCAACAAAATCAACTAACTTATGACAACAAACATATGTGGATTTTGGCTTTGACCATGTTTGAACAACATCCACGTGTAGTGGTAGAATTTCCATTATGGCATGAATTGAAAAGAGGATCTAATACCAAAGCCACTTCAACTGATCGACCCACAATAATTGATGTTTGTACTCTGCTTTCAGAGGGGCCCCCAGCAGTAACTGCGATGTAAAAATCCTTCCTTTCAAAGAGGCCCTGAACTGCAATTTTAATGTGTAAGTACTATGCTTTCAAAGGGGCTCCAAACAGCAATTGTAATGTGTAAGTGCTAAGTATTATGCTTTCCAAGGAGCCCCCCACAGTACAGCTTGGCTTTGATTTCCTCATTTGTTAAATAAATTCTGTGTGGTTCTTAGAATTTTTTGCATATTTTCATGCAAAGTTTTTCAGATATTGCGAAAAAGTACGTATGGGCATTGAATGTGCTGACAAGGAAACTTAATTTTGTAATGGAATAAAATAAATTTATGATAGGATATTTTGTATGAATAAGATTTCAGCACTGTGGATTCGTAGTGGTACGTGAAATCAATGTCCTATAGAGTAATTAGGTTGACTGATTCGCTTGCTTGTCACCTGTTTGGGGACCAGTAACTTGAATAGGCCTACAGATACGTGCAAGTTTAAATCATCGCAAAAACATAAAAGCAAACCCGCCGGCAGATTCATCGAAAGCTTTTACAGTAAATCGAGAGCTTTCAATTGTTGATGTTAGGTTTATTTTTTTAGAGTTGATGCCGACTGCTCAATATGCGCATTGCACACCTTTGAAACTAAAGCATTCAACACTTAGGCTGCACTTTCAAAAA
>JGI24158J21664_10014428_pt1 | contig 10365 bp, 6 predicted proteins | sample Ectturendosymbi3_FD_21664 | JGI IMG/M metagenome (IMG submission 21664) | reverse complement strand
AAGCTGTTTGAAGCTCCCCCAAAATGAATAAAGCTGTTTGAAGTTACCCAAAATTGAATGAAGATGTTCCACTTGGCCCAAATTTGAATGGAGCTATTGCTATTTGGCCAGAGTTGATTTAGTCTGTTGGAATTTAACCAAATTTTTCCAATTATGGAAACATTTCTAACTTCACCCAAATTTGAATGAAGTTGTCTCAATTTGCTCAAATTTCATTGAGTTTGTTAAAATTTAACCAAATGATTCTAATTATATCTAAATTTGAATGAAGCTCTTATAATTCACCCAGACATTTCCAAATGTACTAAAATTGCAATGGAGCTCTGCAATATAGCCCAGCTTTGAACGAGACTATTTGAAGTTGTCCACAATTGAATGAAGCTGTGGCAAATTGCCAAAATTTGATTTGACTGATGGACTTCACTCAAGTGTTTCCAATTTATCTAAATGCTTTTACTTTCATCCAAATTTTAATGAAGCTTTTCTCATTTGTTCAGATTTAATTGAAGCTGTTTGACCATACCCAAATGCTCCTAATTTACTCAAATGTTTTTAATTTTACCCAAAACTTCAATGAATGTTTTAATTGGCCTAAATTTGAGGAAGGCTGTTGAAATTACCACATGATTCCAGTTCACTCAAGGGCAGTGACGTAACGAGGGGGGCAAGGGGGGACATCTGCCCCCAGGCGCAGCACTTTGGGGGCGCCAAATTGACGTCGGAATGTTACGTACTAATTACGAAATATCAAATGTCAGCGGATGCTAATAATTACAATTTGCAAAATGTCGAATGTCATTGCGAAAGCTCATCAAGATCACCAAGGTTCGCAAAGCGAGCAATTATGAACCAAAGTGATGTTTCAAGGCGGAGTTTCTGTCTCTAGGCGCCCGCTTGTGGTTGTGGTTTGACTCACGGCTGCGTCACAACGCTTTCAGAAAGCCAGGTTTGCGAACATTCCGACTTCCCTATCATTTTATAGTTGCGTCACAATGAGGCGGGAATCCAGCTTTCGCAGTGCATGCAGAGTGCTATATTGCGCATGCTTTTGGAGCAGCACTAAAACTTATACAATGTTGTTGCCAGGGATGTTGAGAGGGGGTATGAACGAGGCGACAGCCCCGGACATCCAAGGCAGTGGGCCATCCAAAGAGTGAAACTACAAAAAGTGCACTCATCAAAAGCTTGTAACTACACCAGGGGTGCAAAATTTTCTGTGAATGTTAGTAGCGCGCAACAATTTTTAGTAGCGCACGCAGACAAGCTTTACCATACAGAATTCATATGCATGAAATATAAACGGTGAAAAACCGTTCGTGCACTCCACGTTTTTGGTCGCGTGGCGCGAGTGCGCGATCGCATTTTTGACCCCTGAACTAGACGCTTCTTATTGGCTACTGAAACGTGCTGCATGAATCTGATGGGAACTTGCCTGGGGGAGCGTGCAAATATATGTTAAGTGACCTTAGAGAGAGATGAAGCACTGTCATCGTTACCTTCATCTGTTTTTACTGAACAAAGCATCCTTAGCAATTTGTTGATAGTTCAGAAAAATATAAAAGGCGGCAATGCATCAAATTGAATGGTTGTACTACTTTTTTCAGATACTATTTCTAAGAGAAACAATAGACAACTCTATCTCCTAACATGACATAATTGCTATCTTCTTTTGGTGGGCCTATCTGATACGTATTGCATGAATAAATGCAATATCTAATTCCTCAATGCATCGCTTACCCATGAGCGGAAGAAATTTGCTTGAAAACAGATGCCTCACGCCCGCGGAATAAAACAAATTATTAAAAACCTAACACATTAAAAAAAATACTCTTTGAATTCATTTCAATTCAATTTCTCAAAACTTGTTTATTTGTCAAAACTACTTTTGCTTATTTCAAATGCCTGTATTTTTCACATTCCTCACTACTAGAATTTGGTGGAGGGCATGCAATCAAGCAGTTGCCCCGAGAACCACCAGACAGACCTATCTGCATGCCCCTGGTTGTTACGACTACAGATCTGATGTTTAGGAAAATTTTTGAGCTTTTATGGTTTGACAAACTTCATGTTGAAATGGATTTGGCGTGGTTCTGAAGGAAATTATGATGATTTTTTGTGGGATATTTAAGTAAATACTGCATACTTTTGCAAAATTCCAATTGCAGCTGTATAACAACTTTGAGTATATTAGTTATTGTGAACTTTTCAGTTACTGCTACATGTGCTTTATATCACTTTGGCCTAGAAACTGAGCATTTCCATGGACATGATTGTCAAAATTCAGGTCACACAATTGCCATCCTGGAACCAGGCGAGTAGGCAGAAATTTTGATAGGGGGGGGGGCAAACAACAATCAAGTCTCAACATTTAAATATATAGCACAATGCCACTTGTTTCAAAGCATCATCCATAAAATGTGACTTTTTCTGGTGCTTCTTTTTCTGAACACTTCTATTCAGATTTAAGCCGGCAAATAGAAAGTCTGCTTTCCTTGAATTGACAAGCTTTAAAAGTTTATTTTTAGTAAATTTCCAAGTGTCTGCTTCGAATGAAAGCCACCGTTTTCTCGTAAAACTTTATTGCGAAAGCGTTTGTGAAGATCTTGATGCTATACTCGTAAGTGCAAGGTCTGCTGTATGCTGTTTTCAGCCATTATTGCAGTTGAGCAAGGAGCTCATCGTGGCCGTCATTGTGATTGCGCTTTTTATATTTACTTGTCGTCGCAGCTTGACACAACGGTTGGTTAGTTAATCTAGCCCAGTGGTTTCCAAAGTATGAATCAATACCCAAAGAAGGGTGGAGAAGGGTAAAAAAATGGGTCGCGCAGAGGCGATCCAAACCGGAGCTATAAATTTTCAACTTTACCCCTGATTGTCTGCCTGTAGCATAAATACTTGAGAAAAGAGTAGATTGCTGACATTACAAACGAGCTTAGCAACTTGCTGCCAAAAATAACCACACTTCCAGTATTTTTTTCATACGTTGTTTGAGGTTTGGGTTGCCAGGTGTTAACCAAACTCAGATTTGGGTCGCGCTCAAAAAAGTTTGGGAAGTAAGCGGTTGAAGTCTTTTTTTAAATCCGTTAGTGTTTAAATAAAAAAATCTAATCGACTAAGAAAAATTCAATTTAGTTGCATATTGGTCGCATGCGCTTTATCGAGAAATCGAGAAAACAGATTCCAAGCTACCTGTAAGTAAATGGCAGTGTCAGTGGCCTTAACACTTACAAAATAAAAAGCATCTTTCTACTTTCGTTAGATTGTTCTGCTGACTCTTCGCGTTGCAGCTGAATGCTTCCAAATTTACTGTAGGATAGGGTGGCAATTAGCATCAGGAGAATGTTGAAACACTTTCAGACTATGTACAGATCGGATTCTGATTACTTGACAAAACTGTTTTTCACTCGTCGGCAAGGTAATGGGAGATCATTGATGAAACCGTTAAGGCTCCACATATTTGTGATTGAACAGTCACAGTAGGTCTATATGCCATCACAACTAAGTTTCTAGAATAATCGCTGTTGTTGCTAAACAGTGTCCATGGCCTAATGGCTTAGCAAAAAAAGCCTTGAAACTGAATTGCTTCTTAGCCAAGGCCTGAGCTTCAAGGCATACAAGATATCACCACCATATTAATGCATTTAGTTGTAAAACTGTACAAAAATCTACGATGTTCATTTAAAGCTACGGCTGATACTGCAGTCAAGGGAAAAATATACAGCATTTTCAGCATGCCAGAGTTTTCAGCGAATAATTTTTGCGATGGTCTTGAAACAAAATTTGCATCACCATCAGATGGGAAACAGGAAACAGCACGCTGGTGCGCCAGAAACAGCTGCGAAAAGCGTTAGGTTAATCCTTTTACTTTCGGTTAGTGATTACAAGCGCGTAGATAAAAGTTTGTATTTCATTATCTCCACTTCGACACGTGGTTAAGCCCCAGGTGAAGGCCAGGCATGGCATGAATTCTCCAGCATTTACACTACACACAATGCTTGATTAATCATGGGGAATTGATGAGCCCTACTGCTTTGATCAGGTTCGACTAAGAGTTGAAGCAGAATAGACAGTTTCGTTGATTTGCACTGACGCATTTCTTTGGCTTACACCTCAAAAGCTTGATTAACCTGAAAATTGCTGGTGCTACTTTCGGAATTGGGGGGCAATTGCCCGCATTGCCACCCCTGGCTACGCGCCTGCCTGGAACTTCGCACGGAGTGTCACTGGCCTCAGATATTTCTTAGATTAGTGGATGTGACACATTTCATTATTGCAGTTTTTTCAAGGAACAATCGACAAATTTACAGAAAAGGCAAAAAAATTTTTTTTGAAGTTAGATAATTACAGGTAAAACATTAAATCTCAGCATTTCTTTTATTTTCTGTCAACTTTTCAGAGTGCTGTATCCAAGAAAATGCTTCGGGATTTTGCCATCTTATATTTGTCTAGCAGTTTTGTACAAAATCATTTGCCTTCAGTTTTTCATAAGCATTCTTCTGTCTGTTCCTCTCTTTTATGTATTCCTGACTCTTGAGTCTCCCTCAGTCAGTCCTTTATGATGTTTTATTACTTAAAACTCTGAGAGTACATGCTCCAGAAAGCCCCTAGTCCCTACAGCTCGCATCAGCGGTGATTGTAACCAGACCAGACCAGGGAGTGGAACAAGCGGGTGCGCTGGATTCGGCATCTTCAAACGGCTCTGACAAACCCGTGGTTTAGAAAACATGGCGCAACTCTGGCCAATTTTATCCTATGTTATCAGAAGATTTTTGTGCCCAAAAATTTGTCATTAAAAATTCATGCATATTTATACAGTTGATCAGGGAACTTTTTGGTTGTTTTTTGCATTTTATTTCACTAGCTGCTACAATTCGAGAATACATTACCGCAATCTGGAGTGTCGTAATAAGACAGTTTGAATGTTCAATCGTGACCAAGATTTCAGAGGGAATAGCCTCACGCGAAACTATTAGATTTACGGTAGTTACGGTAGTCAGTGATTTCCAAGATTGAAAAGTTCTGACGCCAATTCTGTGACGTCACAATCATAGGAAGTTTACAGACAACTATATGCAGGCCATTGCAGAGTCCGAGTTAGCTTTCGACGCCCCTTAACTCCCAACTCATTCTTCGCATCTATGCTGCCATGAACGGGCTGGGGGGGGGGCGCCAAAGCTGAGTTTGCCCCCGGGCGCGGGGAAACCCTAGGTACGCCACTGCTCAAGGACAGCGTCTATTTTGCCATCAGAGGCAAAAAATAAAGGCAAAATAGTTTTATGTTATTTTGCTGTTTTGGCCATTACTTTGCCGTTGATTTGGCCATTATTTTGCCTTAGTTGGGAAAATAGGCACTATCTCACTTATATATGAATGTAGGAAGGTTGTACGACGCGTTGATGAGATCACACTGGTTTAGCACATGAGCAGTTACACTGTTCGTACGTTTTTGTGAGCCTGTTCTAGATGGTGCCTATTCTAGAAGTAAAAAAGGGGGGACACTGCGGGGCCAAGGAAAAAGTAGGGGCCAACGTAAATCTCTATCTTTCATGGTGATTTTTAGTTGTTATTTTGAAGATTAAGTTGCTATGATTAACCCTATCAAACCCAACATATTTAAGCTTGTGAATATCGTTGTATATGAACTATCCACTATAGACACCGAAATGCCAATATAGATGCAATCACACACGTGTACTGCTATGTCGAATATTTTCTGCTAACCATGCAACTTCCACAGCACTGCACATATCAAACGAAACACCATTTTCAGTACACAATTGTGCCGACCTTACATGAACGAAAATAGTTCCACGAAAGTGAATACAATTCACATGAAAGCGAAATGGTTCCAACTACGATCTTGACACAGAGACAAATAGGCTGTTGATAGCCAACTAATTTCATCAAAATATTCTTGCTGCAAAGCACATTAAAAAGAAACCATATGCCAACAGATTGGTAACTACTGACTTGTCTTTTTTATGGTAGCTTACGGACATTTTGTGATTGTGGTGTAACCATAACAATGTTATGCAACTACTATTACGAGTGTTATGCCCATCTGCAGCGTAGATAAGGTGAGGACCATTCAATGCAGTATGCAGTTAACAGCAGCGAGGTTTCGACACCAGTTGCACCTAAGTAGCATAGCAGCGCCGCAGTTACATCAGCGTTTGGAGGCGTGTACCTAGAGCAAGATGTGACAGCAGGCGTAAAACTTATTTTGCAGAATATTCCCAGCAAAGTAATTCATTTTAATATTCAAATTGACTTTTCCTCTGACTGATGCTCAAAAGCTGACTTTTCAACCGTGCGTTGATTTGTTACTGTCTTGTCATAAGTGAAACACCCACTAACTCTGAACATAAAAAGATTCAAACAAACAGACAATGAGCAGTATAATTCTCACACGGATCCCTGCACAGTCTACGTTAGAATTTTATATCATCATCACCTCAATGTAACTTAATCCTTCCATTATCATGTCGACTATCAAATTCATCAACGAACTCATCTAAATCTGTATTTCAGGTCGCACCTTTCAAAAGTAGATCTATGTTACCCAATCGTTCACTGGTCATGGAACTTCTGTAAAATATTTTCACTTATTTCATTTTTGAAAAACTTCTCTCGCATGAAGCCCTGGTAACGGGAAGAGTTACAGTTCCAGTAACAATCAAACGCACCTTCTTAAGTAGCTAAAAATGAACAAAATTGTTCGAGCGATATGGGCAGCTTCGACTTCTTCCGAAGCAAATTCTTTGCCAAATAAGTTATTTCATGTTTTAAATCATTTTCACTAAATGAATGTGATTTGCGAATTCTTTCGAGTGTTTTTCTAATAGGAATGATTGACCTCCGGGGCAAAGAGCTGAAATACGCGAAAGAATTGTTTCTGAATATCTGTACAAAATTCTGTCAGAACATGTGGGTAGAGTTGAAACTGTAGTCACGGACCACTTACGCAAAGTGTTTCGAAACCGAATGCACAAGACAGCAGAAGGTAATACTGCAGTCAGGATAAATTCGGATAAATTAACTGAAACCAATGCTTAATGCTTTCACAAACCTTTTGCTACTGGCAGGGCCGGTTTTAAGCCGATTTGACCGATTTCTTCTAACCGGGCCCCGCGCCAAATGGGGCCTCGCGCTACGCCTAATAACCACCACAAATTTGCACTTTGTATCAAAGCTGATTGTGTCAATAGTGCCAGCGCGGGGTCCAGTGTTTTTCAAGGTGTTTTGAGAGACCAAAAGGGTTCTTAAATTATTCCAACGGTCTCTCAAAATCAAACTACACGAAAACCTTACTTATAATCATCTCAGTATTCAGATAAAGCAGTTGCGATCTCTCAAAATGTCTTTGCAGTCAGCAAGGTCAAACTAAAAAAAAACCTGGCGGGGCTCACAGCATTTTATAAGCGTGGAATCTATTGCCAATGAAAATCTAAGTAAACTGCGTGGGTGCCCTCATCAAAGTTCTTTAGTAAGAATGGTCATATATTTCAGTATTGTTTAGCCAAGTTTTATGCACAGCACCTCGTGAAGGCAAGGCAGAGATGGTTAGGCTTTGAAGCTATTTTGTTTCATTTATCAAAGCGTTTCTTATTTGGCAGATCAAGTTTCAATAGTTGCTACAAAATACAGTTCGATAGTTGTTGATGTTTGAATAGTTACAACTACTTGTATTCTGAAGGTAAAGTTTAGGTTTAGTTCGTAGTTGCAAATGCGTGCTGCTTAGTCAGTCTCTCAATAGCGTTGTCCATTTTCCTTCTAGTAGACAGGGCCCGGTTTAGCTGATGCGAGGCCTTAGACTGTTCCACTTGTCAAGCCCCCTCTCCCACTGCTACGGGTTCCGTTAAATGGAAAAATGTAAAGCCAAAAATTGCGATATTGACATTCTGAAAGTACGGTCAATAAACAATTCAAATTATCACCAGAGAGTGCTTCACGATCACTGCGCTTGTTGCTACCTTCGATGCACAAGCATTCAATGACATGAAATTGTTGAAATCGTACATGGCTGACGGGAACAGGATTATTAATTTCCACAGGCAAACCAACCGAAATATCATAGTTATTTGACCAAAAAACATGGCTTGCCTTTTTTATAAGTTTCACATCTGTTTTTTCGTATTTGTGATGAAAAAAACAAACACACTGCACGTATGTATGGCGGCATAAACACGTTAAAGCACAACGAATGAGGAGTACGTTGCGACTCGCTTACTACGACTGTAAAAATCTTACACACACAAGCAAAACATCTAAGTAAAACGCACCCAGATAGGGGCAAGTGCTAGGTTCATAATTCGCGTCTTTCTTACTTTTTCAGACTGCTAAGAATCGAACGCAACGAAAGAGTCGCACGAAAGGATGTGAGGTTTAAATCAAAACCGTCGTCAGAAAGTCTTGCGCAGGGCGACTTGACATCAATGTTCCCTCTAAGAAAATTTTGCACTGAGCAAATGTTTACTTTAGTGCCCACACAATTGCACAGCCATGTAGACACACAACCAGTGAAGCGTTTCAAGCGTTAAAAGGGCTATGCGGTATATAAAGATATTAAATTCCGAATGGTACAAGTACGCAAAAATGAGATTTCACTGCGCAAATGGTCTGGTGGTACTGCGCAACTGCGCTGTTCCGCACATTAGAGGGAGCACTGCTTGACATTCTGAAATTTTGATAAAATCTCCGCTGATTTATAGTGTTTCATATTTGTATTTGGAAGGGCTGAGCCCACCAATATACCCTCCCCATGTCGACGGGAATGCTTTAAACTTCCCTTATACTATCGTTATTGAAATACGTATTAAGAAATAGAAAGCTACAATCATCGAATCAAGCAAGGCTGAACATACAGCGCAGTAAACAATTAAAAAGTTTTTTTCCTGGCCTTCTTCATAAAAAATCATCTAGGAATTCATTAAAATGTGTTTACCCAAGTTCGCCACTGTTAGTACAAATGCTCAGGGTGGACAACCTCTCCTGGATCATTGCGGCCCTTTAATTCATTTTTAATTCTTTTGAATCTTGAAAACGAAGCTTTCGCCTCAGAAGTTAGTGACAATCAAGCTAAGAAATAAGGGTCCGCGAGGTTAGATTAAATAGGAACCACTATCTAAGCAAGGAATCAGGCCCAAACGCGCTTTTGCCATTTTTTTGCTGTTTCACTATTCTTTGTCTCTTTGGGGTAGAGTTCTGTGGTTGCCAGTTGGCAAAGTGACTTTTGCTTGCTGTTCAAGCTCATCAAGATCTTCTCGGATCTGCTCAGCATGGGAGCAGAACAAACTTGCGCAAGTACAGTACATGCAACTGTTCCAATCAAGTTTCAAATGCTTTACAAGGCATTTATCATGAGATCGACAGAGAAATAAATTTCCGAAGTTTTGAAGCAGCCAATTATATTCCTGATTTTCAAAGCAGCGCACGGGAGCTTTTCGTTGTTGTTATGCAAAAACAATATTGATGAGACACGTACACTGGTCCAACGCATCAACAACTATGTCAGTTGGTCACCATCCTACATGAGCGTTAAATTATTTGAGGAACAACGAAGATTTGTAAAAAGCATCAGACATTTGAAGAGATCGGATGAAAAAGTTTTACTTGCACCCAGAGCCGTATCAGCCGCACTCCATACTCCCCAATTGAGGGGGCTCACGCTGTGACAGGGGGCCCAAAATTCCAGTCCCGTCGCCACTTACACCCCAGAGAAAGCATCGATCCCCCAAATTGAGATATGAAGCACTAGAAATCAGTGAAGTTAGGGGGCCCTTTGAAAGAAAAGTGCTTATGTATTACGGTTACTTTGGGCCCCTTTAGAAGCAAGGTATTTACNCATTACAAACAACTGCTGTTGGGGGCCCTTNGAAAGCAAAGTAGCCNACTTGTACATTGCAGTTGTTGTTGNGTCCCTTTGAAAGCAAGGTAGACACATTGCAGTTGTAGAGGGGGCCCAAGGCAAGTGCCTCGCTTGCCTTCTCTTAAACACACCACTGTATATAACCCTGACAATGATCTTATATGAGAATATGAAACCGTTTGAACACGTTCTGCTTTATCTGATGTGCGCATGTAAACACGGTAATGTAAAGTTATCTTTATATTATTGAGCACATTGAAGTTGCTGATGAGTTTATCACTTCAAAAAACACAGATATCACGCGATTTTTTATAATAACCTAGACACATATAGGTAGGTCGACTAATAAAACAGATCTGGGTGGAAGGAACCCTCAGTGGAGGCAAAACGCCTACTCCATAACTTGAAGTGAACATCTGAAGCTTTATTGCCGTGTTATTGTTACGCAATAAAGACCAAGAGTAGAACAATCCGCTAGCAAGCTTCGCAACCTGCCC
>JGI24158J21664_10014426_pt1 | contig 10366 bp, 5 predicted proteins | sample Ectturendosymbi3_FD_21664 | JGI IMG/M metagenome (IMG submission 21664) | reverse complement strand
TGTTTAAAGAAAAATTTGGTCTTCTCTTTCAGTGATCCTGGCAAAAGCTAGGCTACTGTATGCATCCTTCGTTTCTTTGATTCTTCAAGCAGTAGGGTTTATTGTGATTATGCTACTAAAGTGATGTGTGTTGCCAACGTTATTTTCGGGCAAGAACGCCTAACCGAGCAGTTTCTTTCGATGCACTTTTTCTGTGACAGCGTTATTCTCTTTACAAAATGGTGCTCAAGTGAGCACTATGCTTTCAACGCGCTCTTTCTGTGAGAGCATTCTCTTTGTGTACCTGAAGGCGCTGAGAGGCAGTGAGGTGCGTCTGGTGAGAACAGTTGGAATGGTCAGACTTGATGATATCCTCTTTGAAAACACTGGGACCACCACCACAATATTCTTGTAGTCCATTGTCTGTACAAACCAATGTTATTATCAAACCATTCGAATTTAGACCTGAAACCACTTAGCTTTATATGACCCCAGGAAGTTCATGCCTTGCAGTAGCCTAGCTTTTGTCTGGATTACTGAAACAGAACACCAAATCTTTCATCAGACAGGATACCATGTTTTCCTCTGACACGCTTCAGCGCTATAAATCCATGCATATTTAGCTATAAATGTGCAGAGATAGCTAAATGTGCACAGAGATAGCTATCTCTGCGTAGAGATAGCTAAATGCGTGCAGAGATTGCTATCTATGCGCAGAAATAACTAAATGCGCACAGAGATAGCTAAATGCGTGCAGCAGATATAACTAAATGTGTGTAGAGATAGCTATCTCTGCGCAGAGAAAGCGAAATGCGCTGCAGAGATAGCTAAATGCGCGTAGAGACTCAAAGATAGCTAAATGCGCACATAGATAGTTATCTCTGCGCAGAGATAGCTAAATGCGCGCAGAGATGCAGAGGTAGCTAAATGCGCGCATAGATAGCTAAATGCGCGCAGAGAAAGCTATTAGCTATCTCTGCGCAGAGATAGCTAAAATCGCGCAGAGATAGCAGTTTTTGTGCTAAATCTGTCAGATATAATATTTTTACGAACAGCGCCCCATACGTTTTTACACTGCAAGGAATTCGAAAGTTTGCTTCGTGCGCTTGGCCTATGGTATTGCGAAATATGGGGAATAGGTTAAAATGAAAAGGTGAAAGCTGATTCCACTACAGAAAGGTACTTTTCGTAGTTGTAGTTTCACTTGCCAATGCGTGATTTTATTTAGCGTAGTCCGAAAAATAACAGCCTGCAGAGAAAATCGTAAACAACTGGGCGATGCAGCCATGAAAACCGCGTCGCATCGTAATTGCACTCTTCAAGTGACTTTAATCGAATTTGAACAGCTTCTACAGGGCAGGAAAAGGGAGTTTGTTTTTACACTGCAAAGCCAGTTTGTTGATTTCAGTCAAGACCAGTCTATTCTCTACAGTGCAATACAAGAGTGTCAAATTCACAGAACTTTGTAAGTCGTAATATATTAACAGTAGGTACTGCAATTCACCAAATTGCAATTATAACCTATTTCACAAACTTTCATGACACATTTTATGCTACTCTATGTGTTCCATTATAAACTGAGGAAATCATAGCCACGTAACTGGATACAAAGTTGAAAGTGTAGCCGCCTATATTGAAGTCATCCACTTCCAGTATTACAAATTTTGCACAGAGGTTGAATCATTCTACTATGCCAAGTTGTGATGAAAACCTCTTCATCAGTATTGGGGTAATAGTCCTTCAGTCCAATATCTGATGTCTTGTAACCTACAGAATAATCTTTCAGTTTGCTTAACCGATTCAATTTTGCTGATTGTTTCCCTAGCTAGGTGTAGTTAGCCTACAGGCAAAACTATCAAATAAATCACCCGTCATTTTTGCTACATATTAGCTTGAAAAAGCTAATCTGTTCCCCGGTAGTGGTTTCAGCATCAAACAAGTACAGAAAAAGTTGTCCAAAACTTGATGCAAACCACCCAACCTCTTTTTCGCTCGAATCCCTTATCGGATTCCCAATCTACCTCTGCTAGTTGGATTCGCTGAATCGCACATGGTTGAAAAAATACGTGCTCAAGCAGTTCGGTGAGACACTCACGGTCGTGCTTGAATGATTTGTGGGATTCCCAATCCAACGCGAATCCGATAAGAGTTCAGTGTAAAGTGGGTAAACGTTGCCACTGTTTTTTGTTTCTGTCTCCAGCGAAGATGCTTGAGAAAAGAGTAGATTGCTAACATCAAACGCGAACTCAGTAACTTACTGCCAAAAATCATCCATACTCGTACAATCATTATTTTTTTCATACGGTGTGTGAGGTTACGAGGTGTTGATCAAATTCAGATTTGGGTCGCGCTCAAACGAGCTGGAAAACGCTGGTTTAGCTGAATAGACGTGTGTTGCTCTTGTGACTGATGTCGTGTAGGGCAGTTGTACACTTTCTAATAACACTGAAAATGTCATTGCAAACTTGGCCAGAATTTCAGGTGAAGTTTAAGAGCCAAATTGTTAGAGGAAAAATACGCAGAGTTACTCGCACGGGCCACAAAGTCATACATGAGTTTCTGGACCGTGACCGTCTTCGGATTCTTTCCTATCAGGAAAATATTGCACCATAGCAGCATATTATGTACTGACCTTAATTGCACGAAAGCGAATCTTGTACATTAGGCTAACCGATAATCAGCAAAAAGAACCACTCGTTTGTTAGCAACAAAAATCTGCAGAGCTTGTTTTCCCGCAAGCCTAATACATTGAATTGTTTCACTAGGCTGCAGTATTGCACAATAAAATTCGCTCCTTTTGCAGTGATTCATAAAGAAAAACTATTTTCGTTTTGCTTCATGAATCACATGCCCTAATAATAAAAGTTTTTTGCGTCCACAAACAAAACCCAACAACTTTTCGCAGGTTTTGAATTTTGTTGTGCTTAATGTTTGCTGTGAAGCAAAGAAGCAATGGCGACGTACCCTGGATCAGGTTATATGCCAGCTTGAATTTGCCAACCTCATGGTAAGCCACAATTTCATCAACCACATGATGAAACAAGCCGTAGATGCCACAGATACAAATCTGACTTGACCCACCATATATCCATTCGCCGTTGAATCCTGTTTAAATTTCGTCATTGCTTGAATAAGATCATGGAGTTCTTCGTTGGAAAGATGACGGATATTTTTCCGAATTCGGAACGCTGTGAAAACATCAAAAATGTTGTTTTGCAGAATAGTGCGATTCTGGAAAAATGAACAAAGCTTATGTTTCTTTCTCACGTTTGTTAGCAGCGTTTAAATTATACAAAATATTTCTCGTGGGGAGAGTTACAAGCGCTGATGATTTTCCAATATTCAAAGCGGATTTCCAATATTCAAAGCGATATTTCGTCGTGCTATTAATGAACTCACTTCCTGTTATGCGGCTGCATGCTCTCGCCTGACTACCGGCGCCGACACATCTTCCACTTGCGACCATGTGCCGCGATTTACAAATCCGGAAACGTTGCTCTAAACCTCCCCATCGTGATGGGATGCACGTACTCCATGGCGACCAAGCCGTCCAGCTGGCTGCAATAAATAGTTGGTGGTTGCGATGCACGTTTCTCATGTTCAAATGAAATGAATTATACGTGATTTAGGAACTTTTGTCATCCGTTTCTGTTTCGAAATGTGAATGTAACTTAATGTTCTATATGTTCACATAATTCCGGAAAACATTTTGAAGTACAAACCTTGTAACTTTGTGAAAAGTAATACAGTAATTAAAAAAGTTTAATAGTGCGCTTGGAAATCCAAACAATAAACCTAAAAGTTATTTCACTGAACTTTTACTGGCGGAAATTAGTCAAGCCTGAATGCTATACAGTAAACAACACATCTGCAACTCATTGCATCACATGCGAGCTTGCATATATATTGTCTGAAACACCGTGAAATGTGAATTTGTTTTCATTGTTTTCGAAGACAGGAAAATCATTTTCTTACCTTTATCACATCGACGCCCATTTTCGTTCAAGCTGTAACCTTTGCGACAGGAACAAATGCAGCATCCACTTTTTTTCAGGACAAGTTTACCCTGAGAGCAGCTTGAATTACAAAGAAGGGTCTTGTTTGAGCAGCCACTTCCTCTCAGAATCCTCAAAATCGCCAAAAACCTTGGTTTCGGTGAAACTGCATCGTACTCTTCTAAGTCTTCACTGAGTTCTTCAACATAATCCGTTGATTTGAAAGTGTCTGAAATATATTCTGAAAATTAAGATCAACTCTGTTTCACAGCTTTTTATTCTTTGATGTAACAGTTCATCATATCTCGAAAAATGGATTTTTATAGGGTCAAACTGACTTATATATCAAAACAATAACGGCTGTATTGCACTTCTGCACTACAAGGGATTCTATGTTTGTATAACAGCAATATATTTTTTTTCTCATGAACAGCACATTTTAAGAAAAGTTACAAAGGTTCTACTGATGTTTACTCCAGTAAGTTGTTCATTAATAGCTACTTTTATTCGACTAGTCTTCGAAAACCTTCAGCATTCTTGTTTGTTAAAATCCCGTTGCTTGTATGACAAAACATCTATCAACATTTACTGCTCAACATATCCTGATCGTTCAGAAAAAAAGAAGATTAATTTTGACAAACAAATGCGACAACACAGTTTTATGAAAGCGGGCAGAATCAGGTGCATCGATGTTGCCTGTTGCCACCTGAGGATCTGATCGTCGCGATGTGAAAAGAATGTTCGGCAGCAACAAATGATTATTCATTGTTGTAGCACCAGCGGAAGTGCTGGCAGCCCTTGTGCCTTGTGAAATCAATAGGTCCTGCTTCTGAATTTTTCTTTTGGTTATCTCTTTACGCTTGCATATTCAGGTGATCTTAGCTTCATAGGTTGATCACTGAATCGTTTCCCTGTGATATTCTATGAAAACATTTGTCTAGAAACGTTACAAAGCAATTGCTTTGGAAAGTCATGTTTGTTTGTATCGCAATAGCACTCTTACCATGTTTAATTACGAGAAAATGGCGCTGTGCCAAAACACGTGTGCTTGAATATGAAAGGACTGAAGATGATAGTTTTCAACAACGCTACTAGAGAATAGTCTGCCTGCAAATTTTGATCACCGTCTTTCTGAGACAATACCCACTTGAAGCACGCAAAACTTTCACTCTCGAGGTTTCTTAAAAAAAACCGCATTGCATCTTAACTTGAATAGTTCAAACATTTTTATCTTTATCAAGGAGCGGTTATCTTAGAAATAGCCGAAGTGCAAGAGAAAACACCTTACCTGAGAAACACTCACATCCACCATAAAAAGTTATGGCTGCCCAGGCTATCAGAAACAACTTAACGTAGATGTCCATTTTATGTTCATTGACAAATGAAATTTTCTCCAACTATAAAAAGCTGACGAACGTCCTATATACATTAGCAATATATTGGAGATAGTAAAAATGTTCTGTGCTCTTCAAATAAAAAACATATATGAAATGCCTTCACAAAAACTTATGTTTTGAAGGTAACTTCTGCTTTGTCTGAATATGTATGTAGCAAGTGTGTTGCAAAACATGTGTAGCAGAGCTCTGACGACATCACACGTTTTTTTACGTTTCTCTTTCAAACTCTGATAATTCAACAGTCTTTCTGAATATGACGAATGTCCAAACGCTTGCAGTCGACATATTTTTCCAAGGACAGTTTTATTTGGTATAAAGCTATTTGAAACTCAAACTTCGCAAATCTAAGCCACGGCTACATCCTTCCAAATTGTTGCTTATCCTTACGAAAGACGTTGTCCATTTTCACGTTAACACAGCACTGTAATACAACTTCCGTATTGCGCACTTAGGAAGTGAACGCAAAAAAACATGAAGTGTTCCACAGGACATCAAAGACTGAAGAAGCAAGACGGATAGTACTGCTGTAATTTGTTGACAGCATCAACTTGTGCTGTTAGAGCAAACAATAACTTTTTTATTTGCTCATTTATTTATAAGAAAATATCAATATAATCTCAACTTAACATTAGCGCCAGCCCTTTTATTAATCGCCACTCGTAAGTGAATTGTCACTGTTTCTTTCAAAATTATACTGTTTCGATATTCTGTGTAAAAAGCATCTGATGAAGCATAAATTTGAATGAACCAAAACATTTCCACCCACCCAAAAAGCATAAACACAAAAATAACACAGAGGCTCAACCTAAAAAGAAACCAAAGGTTTTTCAATGCGACTTAGCCCCAATGGAATTCCTGCTGCGAAAAATGAGAAAAGAGCTTAAGTTGAAAAGTATTCCAAAACGTAGCAAACCTGAATGAATGAAAACACAGTCTGCGCTTCCATTAGATAGTCGCTTGTAACTTCTTGAAAGCTTGCTAATGTGCTAACGACTAACCAGAACAATCAACAACTGTTTAGCTTTCAGACCATGCGCGTGATATTAGTCAGAACAATATTTCAGTGTTTATGCAGGTCTTGATGGAGATACGAACCAAAATCGTGACTAGGGTTCTAAAAACGTGCTTGTGCCGTCGGAAAGACTTCTGCGATGTGACTTAAATCCCGACAGTTATGGCTTACTGGTTGAAACCACGCCCTTTTTCAACCGTGAAGGAGGATTGCATCAAACGGATTTGTTTATTTACTTATTTATTTACGGTGTTTATTGTTTGATTCGTTCATTCGTTCATTCGTTCATTCGTTCATTCGTTCATTCGTTCATTCGTTCATTCGTTCATTCGTTCATTCGTTCATTCGTTCATTCGTTCATTCGTCCATTCGTCCATTCGTCCATTCGTCCATTCGTTCATTCGTTCATTCGTTCATTCGTTCATTCGTTCATTCGTTCATTCGTTCATTCGTTCATTCGTTCATTCGTTCATTTGTTCATTCGTTCATTCGTTCATTCGTTCATTCGTTCATTCGTTCATTCGTTCATTGACTCATATGACTCAATTAATAAGAAGAAACAATGCAGAAAGTCATCATGCAAAAAAAGTAACCAATTGTCAGTGGAAATTAGAACAAATGAAACCACAACGACAAGATAACTCATCAATGTAAACAAAGATTGTCACTGTGTCACATCACATTTCAGGGCGGATTTCATCGCAGCCTGCAGCCTTGCCAGCTTTCAGTGTTTTGATAGCTAGGAAGACTTCGGCCGCAGATATGGTATTTCCTCCCCTAACTGCACCTCGTGTGTGTCTGATGATGTTGGAATGTGAGGGTTCAAACGATCTTTAAAGTATTCTCTCCATCTGCCAAGAACGTCTACATTGTTGAGTAAGACACCATTTTGGTCTTTGATGGATCTATTAGTGTTAGATTTTTGTCGGAGACGCCGGGAGGTTTGCCGTTTGACAGTGACTGAAATCCCAGATCATACCTGAAATGCTCCCACGATGGCCTGTTGGACATTTTTACCGTGAGGGGGTGGGCTTCGTATGATTTCCACGGATTTTCGCGCCATAACTAATGCAAAGAATCCATGCTGTAAGGCTACTTTCTTTGCTCGATCAGCATCTTTCACTTCTTTGTTCTACTGTACTATGGGGTTACTTTTTTGCCATTATTCGCCATGCAAAGACGTTTGCATCCACATACCTTAGCATCGTTCCAAACATGGATAGGCCTATAATTAACATTAAACCTTCGCAGGGCGTCACTAGTTCCTCCACGAACTCCGATTACAATGCACTTGCGTTTGGGCCGCATACCTCTATCAAACACAGGGAGGTATCTAGCAACTGCAGCCTTAACTGGGCCCGTAGCCACGGGGGCTCTTCGGGGACACTGACCACCCAAAACTTTCCAAAGCCCTGCAAAACCTGCAGAGAACGTTAAAAAGCGTTTCTTTATACCCTGTTCATCTTCAGTTTTACCTGATGTGAAAAAACACGGGAACTGAGTGAACACCGAAATATTATTTTTTAATTCACCCTATGACAAGGTCGCCCTACCTATTAGACTAGAAACGTTTCTTGATTATGATGTGGATTGACGCATGAAAGAGAATGCAGTAGTGTTTCAAATGAAGCTTGTTACGGTACAAGCGATACAGAACAGACAAATGCTTCGCACGTGCCATGCGAACTTCGAAGAAAATGCGAGTTGAAATGAGCATGCATACTTGCCGTTGAGCAAGAACTTGAAGGTATTAGATGTTCTTCGTTGCTAGAGAGGAAGTTACCGGAGTTACAGAACATCGGGGTTCCACAAACACTCCTCTAGTAATTCACACAGGCAAGCCATGTGTACGTGGAAGGAGTAAAAGAATACACAATCACGGAAATTCGGCAATAGACAGGTTTTCTGCAATGATAGATATGATTGGAATCGCTATTATCTTGGTTCAGTTGTTGACATTAACAAATTTCTGGCTGGAAATACGCAACCCCTGAAGGTGCGCAAGAACATACTGGATGTTGTTTTGTTACACGTCAGAGACCAAACACAAATTGCAGTCGAACAGAATTGTTTTATGTGGTGTTTTGTTATTGGCGCTTTATAACTACAGTGGTCTTGTAGCGCCATCGAACAGAATGACTCAAGCAAACAGAAACAACGTATAAGAATGCTTGACAGCAAATCAACGCTTTCACGCTAATTACACAACGAACACGAATCTAGGCTTAAGGCCGTATGCGTCACCTGTCATTAACCACGAAAGCGCTGATACGAAATCACACAAAGAGCACGCTAGTCAAACGCATTACTCAACACCACAACACCATCCCGTCGACCAGCTCGTGGTCTAGTGGTAAGTGCGTCCGCTTCGGTGCTGGTAGGTCGAGAGTTCGACCTTCGGTGCTGGTAGGTCGAGAGTTCGGCCGGGTCTTACCAAGACCTTGTAAATTGGTACTGCAGCCTTCTTCCCAGACGCATGGTGTACGGAAGGGTTGCAGGAAACTCACCCAGAACAACAACAACAAACAAGTGAACTGAAACCTGAAATTGTAGACATTCAGTCGTGGCGCTACAAGACCATTGTAGTTATAAAGCGCCAACAACAAACCACCATATCAAACAAACACCATCCCGTCAAATTATGAGACACAACCTGATCGTGTTCAACGACAAAACAATTCACGATCCACAGGTTGTCGTTGTGTAGGCCTCGATTTTTTGCGGCTGTATACTGGGATGTCCGAGGCGGTCATCTCGGGCTAATGACGTTGCAGCGGCCCTCGATGTTGAGGGTCTATTTTCCCGATTCTACACTTCCGCGAGCTCTTCGTCCTCGATGGTTGTGTACCTTGGTCGTAATTCATTGAGGGGACGTTTCTAAACCGGACCTTTAACGATCACACGAACGTGGACACTCCGAGAGCCACGTTTCTTTACCACAATAGCTGGAACCCAACCTGGGTCTTTGTTCCGTCTGTGTCCAAATCAGAGGTGAAAGTAAGCCAGAACGGCCCGGAACGCCGTTCCGGTAAAAGAATTGTTGCCGGTACGGCGTTCCGGTTGAGAGTTTCAAGTACACTAATATGTAGGCTATTTGTTTTTGTTCAACTCAAGATTTTTGCCATGTCGTTATTAACAAAACATTCCGCAGAAGAATGAGTGTACCTCAGAAAATATGTGAAATACGGTGCAGCGCAAAGGGTTGAGATGAATCACAATGAGGATTCTCTTTTTATGGCGTTGAAAATGGACTATGTTACGTATGATTTATCACACAGAACGTCTGAAGCCGTTTGCAGATTGCGGGAGGACAGTCTTCATTTTGCGTGTGATCAGCAGTTCAAACCAAATCCACAAGGTTCTCAAGCCATTTAGTGTTGTTAATGTTAGGGGACCGCAGATTTGTCAGGCAGTTCGGAGGGCGGAGGAACTTTCGTTGAGACTGGGCTTTCGTTGAGACGTTCTCCATGTTGGTTTTCATGAGTAAAATACGGGTAAAGGCAAGATTAACAAGCCTGCACTGTAGCCAAGGCTGCAGATTTTCGGTGGAGCCAAATGTTAACAGTTTGTAAAACTGCGCGCGTTCAAGCTGGGCATGTTCTTTGACTTCAATTGCTTTGTACTGCCGTAATCTTGAGCCATTCTGATTTGCAGCTCAATGCATAGCAAATATTTCAACAACCGTTAACCAGAAATAGACATGTATGTTGATGTATAGGTTAGGTAATGCCAATTTGTAGATTGAGCTTACTGGTCTAGTTAGCAGAGTGAACTTTACGTGTGCTGCAAGGTGTAAGTTGTTTTTCAAAGTAATCAGGATAAGGGGATCTCATCTAGGCTGTATTAACTTTAAAATGTCGAAATGTGCATTTAGTATAGATGTAGTAAGCGAAAGAAAACCACTGCCAAAGCAGATGCAGACGAAACCACTATCCAGTCTTTTAGTGTGCCAGAAAGGCCTGGAAATTCTACAGCATGAATAT
>JGI24158J21664_10014425_pt1 | contig 10366 bp, 10 predicted proteins | sample Ectturendosymbi3_FD_21664 | JGI IMG/M metagenome (IMG submission 21664) | reverse complement strand
TCGGATTTCCGCGGCGACCAAGTCTATACTAAACAACACAAGGCACGGCGGCGTATTGCCCTTATAACCTGTGCACATGGGCGTCGAAGGGGGAGGCAAGCCCCACCCCTGGATTTTGAAATTTGACATTTTCCCATCAAATTTTTCGAAAAAAACGATAATTTTCTTAGTTTTGGTGTGGGTAAGATGGGATTTCGCCACTTTTAGCCCCCCTGCAAAAATCTTTTTGGATACCCCTGGAAAATCCACTGGCGGCCCCTCCCCGAAAAAAATCCTTCCGACGCCCGTGCATGCGCACTTGGCTTTAGCTTTGCCGCCGCGGCATTAAACACCCAACAAACAAGTTTCAAGAGTTCAGCAACAGAAAGAAAGCGAGTGAACGGCCTGCACCGGAAATACCCGCGAAGGTCAAGTCTATGCACAAGCAGTTATAAAATAAAGCAAAAGACTTTTTTGGCCTGATTCTCAATTCCGCGTACAAGTGAGCACTTCATAGTCAAAGCCAGGTGCTGAACTCCGCAAGTAATCACCACACGTGTTTTTTTTGGTCATAGACCGTGTTTTTAAAGTCAATTCGGTCATAATGTCCGATAATACAGGTTAGCGAATACTGTTACGGCAAGTTTTTATACAATTATGCGACAAATGACCGAAAAAAAACAGCACCAAACAGAGAAATCAATTCAACCAAAGCGCAGCGCCTTAAATTCAACGTCACGTGTTCTTGAAACGCCCCGTTATTGTCGAGCTTCACACTCTGATCCGCTTTAAAGCGACGCAACAACGAAAGATTGTTGTCGGCTCTAAGAACTTGCATTTGACGCAGTGAACCTGCGTTCGCCTGATGGCGTCCCCCCCGGCTCGAGGCCAACGAACCAAGCAAGACACAAAAAAAGCACTAAGCGTTTTGCTTCATCGATGTTCATCAGCCATGCACGATCAGCTTTTAAGGTTTGGGGTACCGAAATAAATTTTCGGGAGAAAATATTTTTGTTTTTATTATATGTTTAAAACAAACTGTATAAAACGCAACAAAATTTGGGGAGCCACAAAATTTTTGAGAAGAACCGCCCCCCGAATGTTCCCCGGCAACCTGTGTCCCAAAGCGACTTCAGAAGAAAAAACTTCAATTCAATGTCGGTAATTTACAAACGAACCATAAAGATTTACTCACAAACGTGGCAGCCGCTGGCGATGGCCTGGCATGAAGTCGAGATAGATTGGTTTTACTCCGCACGACACAGAAACCACATCCAGCCGGCTGAGATCCTGCAAAAGCAGTTACTTGTACAAGCAAGTCATTTTTATGATTCACAAAACTCCTTTAGACTCGTGGTTGGTTTAAAATCCGACCGCGTTTAGCGCCCACGCATTGCTCATCGATTTTTTAAGGTTAGATTATATACTCAGGATTTATCTCGAATGTCATCCAATTCTATTGCCGTCTCGTTCTTTACCACTTCCACTCAACTGAAAGTTTGCGATAAGTGTGCGTTCCGCCAAGGTCTCCGTGTCTGACGTATGATTAAGGTCGGTAGAGCATTTCGACATCAACCAGCAACGAGATACTCAGCTATTAGAACACTGGTTCTTAACCTGCACGAATGCGCCGAACCCTTATGTAACTTTCCAAGCTTTTGTCGAACCTCATTATTGCCCAATATGACAAAGAAAAATGAATGGTACACAAAGGCGACCATGGTGAGCTTGCGGTGATGCAACCACGCTTTTCGTCATGATTCAGATGACCTTCGTCGAACCTCTGAAACGACTCCCCGTCGAAACCGAGGGGTTCGATTGAGCTCAGGTCAAGGACCACTGCATTAGAACCTTTCGTGGATTGATGCAGGACACATTTGTGCGGAGCAGAATTTTACGTATATAACCTTTCAATTCACTTATCTTGGCCGAGACATGAAGAGGGCGCGAGGCCGAACACGTCCGTCGAAACAAGTCAGCCAATGCCCCCCTCCAGCGGTACGTTTCGCTGCGCAGATACAGTTTTGTTGCGAAAGTGATTAACAATGGACATGTGGAAGTAAACAATAGTTTGGTCTGGAAATAACGGATGTCACGTGTCCCAGGAAGACGTAATCAAATTAAGGGTGACATTATACCCTACTTTTCCTGACTCATATAGCATTTTATGGATTCCTGAGCAGGGTTAAGACGGCTTAAGGGGCCGGACCAAATTGATTCGTGGTTCTGCAGGATTTTCTGTTGTCGATAAAGTTACAACAGGTCTGTCATTTCCACAGAAGCAAAAAACATTACAGCGATGAACAAAAAAAACGGCGTAAACGTCTGCGACTGTCTTTTAACAGAATCTACTCCTCGATCAGCCTCACCCTGACGCGTTGCATGAAGTCGGCCAGAGTGAACGCGGCGTGCCCGGTCACGTCCCACCGGTCCCACAAGGTGTGCGTAAGGCCAGACCTGCGCGAAAAATACAAAGGTTCGCGCGCGAACGCGAGAGGTCAGACAAGCTTTCATCGGCCAATACAGATTTGCGTGGTTCTGCAAACAGCAGACGCACCCTCCATTCGCGATGTTCTTTCGTGGACAGCGTTAAGTTGAAACAGCAACAAGCTTCAAATACGTTTTCTTTCGTACGCACTGGACCTTGTTGAGAGCATCCCGATTTTCAGGGAACAACGGAAGCTGAGCGCGCAGAACTTACGTCATAATCCCGCGGTAGCCCCCCTGCACGGGCGGGTAGGAGTGGGTGACCGCGCAGGAGCGCTTAACCTTAATGGCCCCAAATACAACTTTTGCATTTTTGTGTTTTTTATCGCAGCGGTTCCGCAACTCAACTCCGGTTGTTTGTTTTCGTATTATCGTAACCATGGCGACCATGGCGACCATGACAGTTCAGGCAATCGGCCTCTGAAAAGCAGGGTTCCCACTCATTGTCAAAAAAACATTTTCCATTCTTTTTCAATACCGTTTCAATGCTGAATGAAAAATCTTTAGCATAGCATCACCTCTCTTCGTATTTCCAAACTTTCAATCATGGAGCACACTGCAAAAAGCACCTGCAAAACTGTCATTAGCGGTAAAGAACAAAATTTGAATAAACAAATGGCTGAATTTGGAACTTTTTCAATACTTCACGTACATTTTGGCCAAATTCCATACTGATTCAAGGTCTTGGAAATCCGTTTCACAATTCAATACTTTCAATACAGCGTGGGAACCCTGTAAAAGATTCTCGACAAACTATCACTTTACGAGCAGCTGCCGAAACGTGCGCAACATCGCGCGATCCTCACGCGAGCGTCGTTCGCTTCGCTGGGGCGGGCTCGCTGAACACGAGGAGGGGGAGGCCGCAGTTGAGGAAGGTGTTGCGGAATTGCGAGAGGCCTTCGTCACCGGTCGTCTGATGTTTCAAGACCTGCAGCAGTTGCAGCGTGGCGAGGCCGGCGACGACGGACGTGGTGGTGGATATGGCCGGGACGATGTGGCCTGAAACGGGACAAACGAGACGGTCTGTCGCGAGGGGGTGTGAACTGTCGCAATTCTGGGCGTCGCGTCAAACTTTTTGGTTCAGAAACTTTTGACACTGATAGTCTGAACTTTAACAAGGTTTCTACAAAATTTTGAATGTAAACTTCCATAATTTTTCAAGACCTTTTCTGGACTTTTTCCAGGCTTACGTTTTTCGAATGACATACCCAGATGAAAGAAAGACACTATAATAGTTAACACGATAAAAGTAAAATTATCAATCTTGAATAAAATATTATGAAAATCCATGTCAAAAAATCACGTCTGGAAGATTATTTTCTTTTTCCATACTAACAGACCAAAAGAATTTTTTTCCAGAGCAGAAATTGACCAAATTTTTCCATACTTTTTCAGACTGCGTGGGAGCCCTGTGAAGTACAAAAACTTTTTTCAAGTTGTTGTTTCCGCCTTGAGCAGACACAGCAAGAGGTTTTCGAAAACGCACAACAAAATTCAAAGAAAAAACGAAGAAAACACGTCACCTGCGACCTTCTTCGTTTGCAAACGGTCGTAGGGTGTAAGACCGTACATGACTGCGCGCAGGCTTGACGTTGCTGTGACGTAATCCACGTGACCGTTCGAGTCGTCATCTTTTTCGAACCGCTGCGGTACGAGCGCCCTCAGCCGGATTGTGTTTTTGCTGTGGTCGTCCGCGAGGTGACACAACTTCGATTGCGACGTGCCAGCGCATGCCGGCCTCGCAGCTTCGGTCTCATCGAGCAGTGCTGAGACTTCCACGTTGGCGATTTTTAATTCGGGAAGTTTTGCATTTCTAAAAGAATAGATTCGAAACAGCTGCAATAAAAAGCTTCTCGCAACGACATCTACGTCTTACGCGTCGATTCGGTTCGCTTCTAGTTCGCGAAGAGATGACCGGATGTGAAACGACAATAAGCCAAATCTAAACGCGGCGCTTTAGGAAAAAAGCAGGAAGAAAAAGAACCACTGTTTCACAAACACTTCGCGGCCGCTTCGACGCAGTGTACGTGACGTCAAAAGGAGCTCGTGACGCAGTGCACGCGACGTCACAAGGCGACGCGGAAGACGAAAGCTGCTGCTTGGATGACTGCGAAATGAAAACCTCTCCAAGAAGTCTCAGTTTTTAAACGAAACGCCATCCGCAGCCCGGTTCTTCGCCGTCTCGACACAACGCAGATGCTGGTATGCGAACCAGAAAGGGCAGCGACGCAACACGACGCGCGTTAAGCGAGGTCTTCTTGACGTGTTGCTTCGTATTATTCGTGCAAGGAAGTATTTGTGCGCAGGAATGTCGTGGAGGAAAAATTACTGGCACCAGTGCAGCATTCACTGCGAAAGCAGCCGCGTGGTCCGCGGTGCAAGTAAGTGGGGGTGGGCGCCGCAGATTACTCGTGACACTCTGAACGAATGTACAGAAAGCGAGTATAACTGTCACTGAGCTGGTATTTTTACTCGAAAAGCATTGACACAATCCAGGGGTTTCCATCCTAGGGTACNTGTACCACCAGGGGATATTTGCATATCCGAAGGGATACATTAGAGGTTAGCAATAGAAGAGCAAAATATATTTACATATATTTTTTTTTCAAATAATAAAGATATCTATGAATAATCATGATAAAATGTTTTGTTATAGGAAATTTTAGGGGTACATGTTCATCTGTAGAAATGCTGAAAGGGTACGAACTTACCTGTTGTAATGCTAAAGGGGTACATGCTTATCTGTCTGAATGCTGAAAAGGTACATGTAAAAGAAAGGTTGAGAACCCCTGAGACAACCGAACAGTAACAGAGTAGGAATCGTCCCTGTTTTTTTTTCGTCGAGACATTTCGGTCCTGTTTTTGCTGAGAAATTTTGGTCACTGAAACATTTCGGTCATTTGTCTCGCAGTTGTATCAAAACTTGACGTAGCAGTGTTCATTAGCCTATATAGTTTCAGACATTCTGACTGAAATGACTAAATTTTTTTCGGGCATTAAAAAAATTCGGCCTGGGACCGACAAAAAACAAGTTCGCCCCCCTGAGCACCCCCACCTCAAACCTTCTTCGACGCCCGATTCGTATTCTGGCGACCCAGACGCGGGAACTTTAACCCTGTAGATTTGTGCCTGTAGGAGCGCCCGACTTGTGATGAACTGCAAGTGCATGGGATCCGCCTTGTTGAAGTCCAGAGGGGTAGGGGGCCGCTTGGGAAGGGTCCAGAATGGGGAGCCGTCCTGCGAAACAGTGGCCAGATGGTTGACAAGTGGTCGAAATCGGGTAATTTATCGTTTTTCACGATGCTCGCATCCGACGAACGGCAAGTACAAAACGTGAGGTCTCTTGAAGTCGAAGACTACGGAAATGAGGACAAACGATATTCGAAAACTGTAAAAATATCGACGAAAGAAACGTATCGCGAAACAGGTGAAACAAATTTCTTTTTATTTTACAATTTCACCAACAACCACGGTGTGTCCCAGCTGCGTGCTTGTCGATATTCGCCAGAAACAAGTATTGTATTTTTAGCAACTGACTGCAGCACAAGATCTACCTTCATTGCAGCAGTCCGCAAATGTTCCAATATGCTTTTGATGACGCCGACCGTTCTCTCAACACCAGTTCGCAACAATTTGCATTTCGCAAAATGCGAAGTCATAATTTTGTGTAATTAATTTGTTTTCTTTTATTCGCAACCTTGAAAGCTTAATGCAATGTGTAATTAATTTTTTTATAAATTTGTTTAATTAATTTGTTTGAATTTTATTAATTGTTCCGTCAATTAATTTGTTTAATTAATTTGTTATTTCATTCGTAACTTTGAAAGCTAGCAATCGACAACACTTCCAAACTTGAAAAAGTGCAATAACGCACTTGAACGCAATAAGCGGTCAGGAAAGGTCGGACAAAAATACAACACCCATACACCCATACGACGCTGAACACATTACTTTACTACTTATTGTGGGGGTTTGTCACACTTCATTGCGCACGGAAAGCAGCCCCATCAACAAACCTGCTCCTTCGCGTCGAGCGGTAGAGCTGCGAGCAACCTTCTCGGTTTGTGGTTGAAGTACTTCTCGAAAACCGCGCGCGACTTCGCCACGCAATCGGGCCATGACGTCGGCCACTGCGTCAGCACTCGGACCACGTCATCGACCTGACCGAGAAGAGCAAGAAGGGTGCTTGGCCTTTTTTCTCTTTTGTCACTCGTCTTTTGATTTGGGCGTCGAAGGGCAAAAATTCGCGGAGCGCAAAGTGGGGAGAAGTGTTTGCGTTGGTTCCTTCCCCCTCCGCGACGGTTCTATTTGAATACGTTGCTAAAAATCCCTGTTAGCAGGCGACGGATATATGTTCTGAGACACATGGACACTGACTGATCCCATACAGCAGGGTTTCTCAAACTGTGGGCCGCGGAAGAATTTTTGAGGGGCCACGGTTTTGTATTAATTATTGAAGTCGAATACGTTTTGCACGATGCACCTTAAATCGAAAACGTGGGTTGCTTCTGAGCTAGCAGGCTCAGCCTTCCCATTAATTGTGACACACGCGTTAGTAAATGGTTTTAGTTGCTTTTATTTCTGCTTTGTACATGGGCGGCGGTTGTCGCATTGGAGAAGTTTGTACAGTCGGTGGGCCACGGACCCAGTCGGTGGGTCACGGACCCCCTGCTTGTTTATTAATTGGGCCATATGCTTGGAAGGTTGAGAAACTCTGACCTCTTGCGTAAGGGATTTTTTCGACGTAGACGCCGTCCTACGCAGTTCTCGTCGATATTCACATCTAAACATTGAAGACAGGTGGAATGCTTCGATAGCAAACGAAATCAAACGCTATTTCTGTAGATTCTGTACACAGGACAATAAACACCCCGAAACTTTAGGCCGGGCAAAAAGATTTTCGAGAAAGCAAAGAAATGGAAGAGTTTTGTTCAATTTGAAGACGCTTTTCATCGTTAACCAGAAGTCTGCACCGTGCCATGTATTACTGTGGCCACTATCTCTGTTAATGGACCTTGCAGGCAATTCGCTTGTCACGAACAAAACTTTGAGATTTTAGGAATTTTTTGAAGGGAGGTGATTGCCCCGCATGGCCAGAGCTTCACAGCTGCAGCCATATTAACTCATTACTTTCTGATCATGACGGAGCACATGCAAAATACCTGGAAACGTCAACCCATTAGAAAACGAGGCGAAAAGCACAGCTGTTTATGGAGTTTATGCTTCATGGAGTTTACGGAGATTCTTGCAAAACGCAAAGTAAAACGCTAACAGGCAGCTGCGATAAAAAGTTCTACACTTCAGTCGACTTCCGCGGAGCTCGTTATCCCATCAACCGTGGATCTTTTTCAATGTAATCATGGAGTGCATGTCCGTATTGAACAAAATAATCAAGGTGAGATCTTAAAGATGTTCGCTGGTGAACTACTGCTTGTAAGTGCAACGAGACGTGGAGCTGTGAAGCAAGAGCTGCAACATCGACTTGGAATCGAAGAAGGGGCGGCTCCCGGGGGGCGGGGGGGGATTGGGGCGATCGTCCCACACTAAAACCCACGAAAGTAACTTTTTTCAACAAATTTTTGTACAAATCGGAAAACAACATTCCCGATATCCGGTCATTTTGTCGTCCATTGTTTTGTCACAGCAGTGTTGTGAAATATACTTCATCTCTCTTACAGTAGCGAAGCCGTAATGAGACTTGACCACCAAGTACTACTGAAATCGCCCCCCCCCCTCCCAACCTTACTGGCTGGATCCTGAATCGAAGTTACTCCTGTGAAGGCGATTTCAAACTTATGTCGATTCTGCGACGCAAACCGTTGAAAGACATTGATCTTTTGAAGGAGAAATCAAACCAACAGACCCTCGCCAGGTCCACAAAACAGACGCAAACTTTTTATTTTTCGCGTAAAGACTGGCGAAAAACAGCAACGCCTCGGCCTGGCATCCGGCCAGTCAACAGCCCTCCCTCATACCTCGTGCGAGTATTGGTCGAAGTTGTCGGCCAGGAAGCGGAAGAGAGTGATGTCGTCGCTTTTGTTCGCTCTGACGTAATCGGTTAGGACTTTGTTGAAGACTTCAGGACGTTGCGTGAACTGAACATCAAACTGTCGAAACAAAAGTTGTCGAGCAACTGAGCGAAGCGAGATTGGTTAATGGACGTGCTTGCACACGTGACGCCGAAGAAAGGGGGGGAGGGGCTTGGGCATTGACGTCCCTGACAGAAGGGGGGGATAAATTTTTTTTTTCATAAACAGTATATTGTCTTTTCATGGTTATCATGAGCGACTTGAAACAAAATATTTATTTGTAGCAGAGCAAAAAAAGCTTCTCTTTTAACTTGCACGGCTGACAGAAATGTTCAAATGGTAAAACATTGAACTTCAAATGCCCAGAAGATAACTGGAGAAAAGGTGCCGAGATCTAAAAGAACACGCGGGAAGTGCCCCAGCTTTTTTCAAGTTTCCCTTGCCCTTAAACTTCTTTACTGCCCCCCTCCCCCCACCCTACCGCTACTCTGGCGTCCCTGGATCTACTTAGCTTGGATGCGTGCGTTAGAAAGTCGCAAGCGACGTAACAACGGCGGCGAATTTCGCAGTTTAATCACCGCAGCAGCTGAATGAAGAAAAACGTTTTCAGTAAAAAAATGGGGATCAGAATGATTGCATCCCAGTGACAAGAACAACAATTGAACAACGAGCACAGGAGAAAGATGACTACTAACGCCACGCTGAATAAACTTGGGAGCCTCCACGCACAACTACAAACCAACGGTCAGACCGAGTCTTTTTGTCGAACGAGTTGATAGCTCACCAGTGTTCCCTCTAAGAAATTTGTACCTCAGGGGAACAATGCAGCTCACCTTTTCCTTGGCCCACTCAATCGCGTGTTCGGGCTTGGTCGGGAACTGGCGCAGAGTGCAGAAGGCCACCATTTCCTCGTTCGGGTCGTACTGGCTGCTGTACGACTCGGTCAAATGCGGAACCACGACTTGCACGTGGCCTTTCGGGCCCAAAGTGCCGGACTCGATCAGGGCCTTCCTGTTGCTCACACAGCGGCTGAAAGATCGTGGAGAAGAAAAGATTCGAGGTGTTGACAAACGTGAAAACGCTGACAATGGATCGGGGGCGTAACAAGGGGGGCACAGTGCCCCGGGCCACTGGGGGTGCCAAATCCTGGCGGGGGGCCGAAAAGACACAAAATTTTCGCACGAACTTTCTTCATTAATTCAGCACATTTGCTTCCGAAAGACCTAAGGTTCGAACATGGGGCCACCAAACTTGCTCCTTGCCCCGGGCGCTATCTAACCTCGTTACGCTCCTGCATTGGAGCATTAGGATGAGCGTTTGCTCGGTTGACACCAGCAAATTATTCTTTTTTCCTTTCAGTTTTGGGAAAACATTTCCCTTTACGGCGAATGCAAACCCGAACACCTTCTAAAAACCATAGCATTTGTTTTCGAATTTGCCGCAGCTCGCTTGTTTCACTGCGGGTACATTGTCCTGAACAACTAATTCCGAACGAAAACCATCAAAAAATGCTGAACTTGTGCGGCCGGAGACGTCGCGAGCAAGTGCATGAGGGCTCACCTGTCCATGAACCTTCGGGCCTCGACATTGTCCAGGGCGTTCACGACCAGGTCCTGCTCCTGGAAGAAGTCGTCGTCGAAGTGCGAGTGCTCGGTCTCGGCCCCCACCTTGCGCAACAGATTGGCGAGTTCTCAGCAGTCGCGATACATGCACGTGATCGACTCAATTTTAATTGTTTCGAGTGCGATCGTCCGTCGCCGACGCTACGGAGTTTGGGGGGAGCGCTTTTCACGACGTTAGGGGGGGGGCGAAAGAACGAACGCGTTCCTGCCGTTGTTACCGCCGTTCTTGGTTCGGAAGCGATATTAAGA
>JGI24158J21664_10014424_pt1 | contig 10366 bp, 7 predicted proteins | sample Ectturendosymbi3_FD_21664 | JGI IMG/M metagenome (IMG submission 21664) | reverse complement strand
CCAGGAAAAAAGACTTGCCCCACCCTGGACTTGCCCCACTTGACTTGCCCCACTTGACTTGCTCCACCCTGGAAAAAATCCTTCCGAAGCCTATGTCTATACCATCAGCTTAAAATCAAAATATTTCTGAAGATTCATGTGTGTTTGCATAATAGAAACTTTTCCAAAATGTTTCAGCATAGTAAACACTCATCCGATGCTGTTGTTATGCAAGGTCTACAGCGAATGACCTGAACTGAATATGGTGATGCAAACACAAAAATCTAAAGCGAACAATCCTGACCTGATCGAAACCAAATTCATCAAAAATGTCGTTGTACATCGAGGTGATGTTTTCGATGGCAGAGAGAGTGAAAGACGACTCGATACTTTGTACAAAGAAGACCTCACCACACCTAGAAAAAAAACAAAAAATGTCATTGTTCAGCAGAGCCAGAACAAGTATCAAGTCTTTTTTATTCCAAACAATGCGTTTTTTAAAAAACTGAATGTTTTCGAACAATATCAAGATATCAAACAGATGAATAAGCTCTTCTGATGATTATATCAAGATAATTGTCGATAAATGTTGAATATCAAGATAATTGTCGATAAGTGTTGAAATGCAACAGAGCAAGATTATGACATCAACTGGTTCATTACTTACTGTTGTGTATCACACCTCAGTCACGTTTTACTGATGTTCAGACCACGTTTGACCAGAATTTGATTTGCACTTTTCATTTCCAATCGTAGTTGTAAAATTAGTAAACGCGATATATATAAACGTATTCACAAGTTGTTTCTGCATGTGGCAAAAGCCTCTACAAGAGCGGATGGTCGCTAACAAAAATTCCAAAGCAAGCCAGGGTAAAGGTTGCGTATATTGAGTTACCCACTCAGTAGAACACACATTTGCACCACCCATAAAGTCCTAAGGAAAGGCGTGGCCAATACTTCGAGATCAACTTCGGGGATTGCTAGAGTGGATGGATATTCCCACCTACCAACTGGTTTTGCATATCAAGACTCAATTGCCGTGTATGGTTGTAGAGCTCAGTCAGACCTTTCAAAAATACGCTTTGATCCATAGCTGGGCACCTGTCAAGCCATTGTGGACTTAGGATACAGACCGCTGAAGGCATTCCAGTCTTTCAAAACTGCAAAACCCCCGAAATGAAACCCTGTGACCGGTTGCAGTTATAGCGTCATGCGCAAGAATTTTTAAACAAGACGATATTCAGATCAATGTCATCCTTTCCCAGTAGAGAATCAGACACTAAAGATCTTACAGAGTGTATATTTCGCGTACTGAGTAGGCATCATCAGCTCTGTGAAGTGCATGAATTATAAACGAAGTAAATGAAGCCCACAAACAACAAAGCTACCAAGTAAGAGAATCTACTTGAAACTTTGCAACCCCAGCTGCCCACTCTAGACAGGAAAGGAAAAGGCCACAATAGCAACAGCATTTTATTTGATAAACAACATTTATCAATTAAGATTCGCGTTGTTCGACAGTCGCTTAAACGTCTCTCCTAAAGAAGTGCACATGAGCTACTTTGACCGAAGAGTGCGTAAACAACGGTGTATATGTGAAATGTTACCTGCAACTGCCGGAAAACTTCGTGCGCGGAGCCTCAGTGGAAGTGAAGGCGACCCGGAGAGATTGCAAATACTCTGTTTCGACTGAAAAACAACACGTGCTGCTGAAGCACACTGCACAGAAATACAGTGGCTGTGCTAAAGCGAAAAAAATAATCAAAACCTGCCACTTGCACGGTACTGAACGTGCTTTACGATACCTTTACATAATATGCTCTGGAACGCTGCATACGGGGCCCGAGCCTGGAACGTGAGTGATCTTTTGCAAAAACTCAAAATATCGCATCAAATGACACGTAATACTAACTCCGGCAAGTATTTTTCAAATAGCTCAGATTGCCTGCCTAAGCGAGCCACAGAATGTTCCCAACACTACACAGATTTTGGCCTTGAATACTTTGCACCACATCAAAAGCTTGGGTTTCCGTATCAGAATATTAGCAACAAGAGCAAAACTATTTTGCCCAAATTTCGAGTTCAATCCTTAGGTTTTCTTGATTTTCATCGTCAGTGTTGTAGAACGGGCGCAGTTCCCAATTCCAACATTGTTTTTGGGGAGGGGCACTGGGGGGCACTGCAGTTGGGGGGGCACTGCATTTGGGGGGCACTGCACCCGAATGCCTCTCCGTGGCTACGGGCCTGTGTTGGATGCTGAAACGGCCACGGCAAGGCATACTTGACATTCCGCGCTGAACGTGTATACGTTGCAATTTTAAACTGAAGTACCTCAACACTACACAAGAAAATCCGCCGTTCTTTTTTTCTCTCTAAGCCGAAACCTTAAACATTAAGGTTGTTTCGTAAACCCCAAATCATTCAAGAACATTTCCTCAATAAAGTATTCGTATGGCACAGCTTGCCGAAATAAGGGGGGTAACAATACAAGGTTTGTTTTCGTTTAAAAAGCGCGACAAGATAGTTTCTTTTAAAACCGGTGTATGCATCAGTTAACCAGCACAACTTACGCGTAACCTCCCCGTCTGTTAAAATGAAATCTTTTTGTTTGATGATGTTCATAAAATCTCCAGCAAACCTTCGAAGATCGTCTTCATTCCACGGTTCATAAGAAAACATAGGCTGAAAAGTAAAGCAACGCAATTTAGTCACAACCTTTGTTTTCTCCAAAAAAATGAAACACTGTACATATCAGTGGTTCTTAACCGGAGGGCGCGCGCCTCCCCAGGGGGAGCGTCAATACATTTCAGTGGGGCGCGAGCTCTTGTACGCACTGCAACATGAACAGTTTGATCAATAAATTAACCAATAAATACATTTGCTTGCTTGCAGATCTGGAAAATGTTCTTCTAAAAACAAGTCTTAACCAACGCTTACCCCATCTCTCAAAATAAATATTCAGAAACATCGTTCCTACGTTTTTCAGAAAACTCAAAACGTTTCATCAACAATATTTTGCTTCAAACAAGTGACAAACCTTTTTACAACGACTGTGTGTAACTTTTTTTGACGAAAGATATACTCATACCAAATGCATTAGCTTCTGCTTTAAAAAGCCGAAGAGTTTGGTTCAGGTATCCCTGAGTTTGAATCAAACATAATTTTTTCTCCTAGCATCTCTGATCAGTCACGTGATTTAAATGCAAATAAAAGCAGCTGCATCGCACAAACCGGAATGTTCTCCTGATAGATCCCAGTAACTAAGGCCTTCACTCGAATCCACTTCTTGGCATCTAGCGAAGGTTGAAATGCAGAGACATAGGCGCGCTTGGGTACAAACCCCAATAAATCCATCGCTCTGCGCATCTTAAAAAAAAGAACCGATTTCTTCGTCGCTAAAATTGGAGACTTTACGAGACTGTCTGATGTACCCACAGCAAGAAAAAACTTTAAGTTTTCGAAAGATAAGCTTTCAGTGTGAAAATGTACCTGGAAACTTAAGAGAATCCTGTTAAAAATCTTTAAAACTTTAAGCGGTAGACACTAAAGAAGAGTAAATTCACTAGCGTTGTTTTAAAAAACAAAGCTAAAAACTCTTCATGCTGTATGAAACTAATCCTGAAGTCTACACAGGCAAACTGCTGTAAAACGTTCATCAATACTTTGAACAAATGAAAATGGTCTAACCCGAACGTTCAGCCTGTCTTTGATCTGTTCCGCCAGGGGTGGGTTCCCGAGTTGAATCTCAGGATAACTCATCGTCACTCCGTCAAATTGCAGCATCAAAAAGGTAACTGCGAAAAAAAACTGACATAGCGGGCAAACGCTTTCCAGTGGAGGCATAAGATCAGTATACATGACAGTAAACATGATGTTTTTTTGGTTAAAACTGCAATAATACCTTGGTAAAAGAAGTTGAAAATCTGTTTTTTAATGAAATGCTTCTATCGATCTTTATTTAAAAAACAAGACTCCGCTTTAATCAATTAACAATTTGCAATAGTTCAACCAGTTGGGGCCATTTGTGACTGAGCACTTATTCTATAATTCATTAAAAAAAGATAAAAGGAAAACGTAGCAGCCCAAAAACAAATGTTTCGTCTGATCTAGACCAATACGAATGGTTCCAAACGTGGGGGATCAATTTCACTTTTCAGGGGGGCATTGAGACCGACTGAAGACGTCTGGGTGTAAGGTTTATTTAAACCAAGGCATTAGCATTTTGTTTCTTAGTTCACTTTTTGAGTCAAAAGATTTATATTCGAAAACATGGGGAGCAATCAGTAATTTACAGGTGATTAGGTGGGGCATGGGCAAAAAAGGGTTGGGAACCACTGGCCTGTACAGTCGTCCCTCCGATGGACGTCTCACTCGGGAAGAATCAGGGGCGTGCATAGGAGGGAGGCGAACGAGGCGACGGTCACGGGCATCCAAGGCAGGGGGCATCCAAAGTGTGAAATTACAAAAGTTACATTTTTTTAATTCTGCAACTAGCTGCTTCTTCGTATTGTAAGGCTATTGCATCGATCTGATGAGAACTATGCAATTTTGTGTTAAGTGACCCAAGAGAGAGATGAAGCACAGTCATCGCTATCTTAAGGCCTTACACTGTATCTCTCTTCCCGCCATCGTAGGTTGGCCGCTTCCTGCAAGCTTATTGTTAAACTGCGACTTGTCTTCAAAGTACCTCTCGATTCTCTGTAGCTCTAGGAGCCTGGGTTCCTTAAACTGGAGGGGGTGAATGCTTCGCAACCGGGTGCGAGCATGGCAGTGACATATNGTTGAAAAGTACTNTATTAAATGTATTGCTTTTATTATTTGTAAATTTATTATCGCTTCACTGTAAAGGTCATAATCAAAACAAAGCGAACAGCACAGTGAACAAAAACCGAGACCTCTTAAACTTTCTTGTTNAGACTTGGATTTATGAGTAAAGAACTATTCATGTTTCAATGGTGTCTTGTCTACTTGGTTTCCTTTTTTGTGGCAATGTGAACTGTGANAGACGTACAACACGCGTGACGATGTGGCGATAGACTCTTGTTTTTCAATTGTTGCAAAAAATCAAAATAATACAGTAAATTTGTAAGAAAGAACATCTTTCGGAGCTGTTAAAACACGTTTCACGCCACGTACGATACATTTAAGAACGTACTTGGTTTTTTCAACAGAGCGCCAGCGTACTTGCTGAAAGATGCTTCACTTTTTTCTCGCCAAAAGTGCCATGTCTAACTCTGTGCCCTTGCACGTACGTTTTAACAAAGTTCAAGACCCTTGTTATTGTTGCGCAACGTGGTATACGAGACTCGTACAGCTTTTTCTCCTCTTTATTCTCACTTGAGACGAGGTTTTGGGGCATAAATCAATTGGACATGGCAAATATCTGTGCAGGTATTATTTTCTGTGCCGGTGTTTCTCACATTCCTCAATACTAGAATTTGGTAGGGGACACACAATCAAGCAGTTGCCCCGGGCATCACCAGACCTCTGCACGCCCCTGGTAAGAACCAAAGTGAATCAGTGATTTCTAGAAATCGACCACTACTAAGCACAGAACAAGCTATGGAAGCGTCAAGAGTAACAGAAGTGCATGGCGCGGTTGTCCAGAATGGCTCAAAAACATTGTTTCTCAACATGTGGGCCGTGGCCCACAGCAGCAAGATTCTCACTGAATTGCATATAGGAATAAATTCGCTATTTTAAAATAATGTGCGTTTGTTTATGCGTACAAAAGGATCCCATACTAACAAGGTAGTGGGTTTGGACCACAGGTGTAGGAGCAGGCAAAATTTTGGGGGCGCGAAGGATTTTTGCTCGAATTTTCCCAAACTTGCCAGAAAAGTTTTTGTGCAAAATTTTCTCCCACAGACATCATGAAGACCTTTTCAGGCATGACAGTCACAAAAAAGGTCCTTATGTGTTTTTCTGCAAACGTTGGGCGTCATTTTCTGAAACGATTTTTTACCCGGATTTTCAACGATCTTGCCCAGATTTTCGACAAATCAAAACTTTTTGGCGTGCGCTTGCACTCCCTGCACCCGCGTCTCCTGCACCACTGGCTTGGGCCACGCAATTTTTACCAAGAGTTATCTGGGCCACGCAAAGGTTACGCAACACTAGCTTCAACCATGAAAAGCATCGCTTGACTTTAAAGGGAATACGAATTGAAGCTATCTGCGCCAATAGCAAACACACTCACGTGTTGACGCGCAATCTATGTCAAAAGCTCTGAAACTTACTTGTCATCAAGTCACGAATGTTGTTCTTGTTTGAAATGGGAGGGCTGACTGTGGGCTGCTTGTTGGGGTCCGCGGCCCAACTGGGTCCACGTTCTGTTTAAGAAAACAGCATTCTTCAAAAAGAAACCATGTTATCTGCCTCACATCTGTTTATTTGCTTTTCTTTTCAAAAACCAACGCTAAACATTCCCCGACGATTAGATTATTTTGGCAAGATGCCTACGTTACACAGTCCAAACACGTGGTGGCGCAGAATCTGACGTCTGGCCGCCCAGGATTAATAGACTGATCACAACTCACAACAATGTATAAAAGATTCTAAAATAGGAAAAACAGTCATGCGCTTGACGCTTAACAGTACCATATACGTTTCAAGAACAATGTTTGTAACCTTGGTTGTTGTTATCATATAAGGGATAGCAACAACTTTTTCCCCAGGAAAGTTATTTTTAAGTTCGATATAGCACAACACAAAGAAACTATTGTCTACTATGGCCATTCCCTACAGAGCAGGGTTGCGCAGTCGGTTTCGGAGTCGCAAGGAGTCGAAAGCGTTTGGGTGGAGCCGGAGTCGGATTCCTAACAACACTAGGAGTCGGTATCGGTGTCAGATTTTTTTGTCCGACTCCGACTCCGGAAGCCCAATTGGATCGTTTTACAGATCACACTCCTAAAGTTGGAAATCCCTATTTAAATGATACAATGTCTATGAAACTTTTCTTGAAGCAGATAATTCTTGCTGCGTACCACGATTTCCACTGAGTACTGGTTGCTACAAAATTGTTGACAGCCAAACTTCATTCTTTATGTTAAAGAGTCTGAGTCGGTGTCGGAATTTCTGGAAATGTCGGAGTTGGAGTCGGACCCGAACATTTTACCTCCGACTCCACAACCTTGCTACAAAGCACAAGTTCCCTCGTTTGCACCAATGGAAAGTTTCTTATGTGCATCTCTGATACCTAGCGCCAATAAGACAACGGAATGACCGCAATGTAGGGCAACGAGCTTTTGAATTTCTCACTTTTCAGGTAAAACCTTCTGCCGTATCCATGTAAGCTGTTCGAAGTAACGCCATTCGCAGTGCTGCTCTCGAAAACGAAGCCATAACCGGAGTCGATGAACTCAACCAAGCCTTGCTCGTCTGCCTTGCAAAAAGACAATTAGTTCCCAAGCCAAATTTAACCTGGATAAGCAGCAAGAGCACTGCTACTCAGCTACTCGAACAACATTACAACGTGGCGCAAAACGTGAATGCATGACTTGATCGGAGAATTTAATTGTTTTGCAAAAGACCCTGAGAGTCGCTGTGCATTACACGCAGAAATATGACCATACTGCCTTTTGCTATCAACAAACAAAACTCTGTTTGCTGAAAGAAAAAGATTAATTCGGACATCATGAAAATGCAGATGCTGAAGAGAAAAGGCTTTCAAGGACTCCTACAAGTGCAGTTTGGTAGAATATTCATTGCAAAGCAATTGAAGCTTAAAAAGCTTGGCGCACATTCCTGTCAAAAGCCATTGAATTAACACCATGCCTTTTAAAACGGGTTAGTGCTTTCTTGCCCTTTGAATGATAGCTGATGGTGTCCTTTTCAGTGAACGGCACGCATGACAAAAAAATCATCTGAAACCACAACTATCAAACAAAGATACAAGTTTCCACGAGTAGGTTGTTTTTACTGCTGACGACATGACTCAAGGTCATTGCTTCAGCTATTTGTATTACGACATTACGACAGGGCCGTCGCCATCGGGGGGGCCAGTGGTCCCCGGCCCCCCCATTTGAAATCGGCGACCCCCCATTTCACGTTTGGCACCCCGGTTGCTACATACATCCAATACTGTATTTTTAAAATGTGCCCCCCCTTCTGGTTTTTGGCGCCCCCTGCTGCTAAATCCTGGCGACGGGTCGGTATTACGATTTTCCTACAACGCAGTTATTGAGGTTCGCGTTTCAAAAATGTCAATTTTTTTGTCAACAGAGGCAGGCCCGTCGCCAGGATTTAGCAGTAGGGGGGGCAAAAACCAGAAGGGGGGGAACATTTTTAAAATACAGTATTAGATGTATGCAGCAACCGAGGGGCCAAACGTGAAATGGGGGGCACCGATTTCAAATAGGGGGGCCGGGCACCACTGCCCCNCCGCTGGCGACGGCNCTGAACAGAGGTTAATTTCAACAACACAGCTGCCTCCCGCGCCTCTCAGCATAACTGTCCATCGCAAACCAACCTGCCAAACAGCGACTTACTTTCAGCAATCCAGCGTGAATTGCTGCGAGACACAGCGGCGAGCTCATGTGATACCAGGTTTTTCCAACAACGTCACCAGTCTTGTGACGAAGGCAGCCAGGCAGACACCTCACCAGCAAGTTTTTCGCAGACATGTCTTCTCCACGCTTATCGCAAGATACGAAGTCGCCTTTGCAAACATGAGGTGATTCGTTGTCAGAAACAAATCGCTCATGCAGACTTGAGGGGTAAGATTGGGGTAATAGCCAGAAACCACTGTCGATATTTTTTTCAAATGCTCATGACAAGCACCTGTGTATGACGCAACAACAGTGTTTTTCCTGCTACCCAGGCACTCGCCAATCGCCAGTTTCTCGGTAACAGAATGTGACAAACAAAATCAAGTTTCTTCGTAACTTTCGTTATGGCAATGGTACAGCTTTGCATGGCTAATGGAAATTGGAATTTTAATTCCGCAGCGAAATTGGACTTTGAAAAAATGCGATGAGTTCTGCCGAGTTGAATGAAATGCATCTTTACTTCTTGCTCAGAGAGATGATTTTAAAAAATCTCAGATTGTAAGAAAAAGAATTTTACAATTCTCTAAATACCCATTCAGACCACATTTTTGTGAAGGTAATTTTTGTTCTGCTTCACGTAACGAACGACAAGAGTTACTTTGCTCAAAAATCTCCCTTGCAATGCAAAACTTTGTAATCTTGTCGCTGTTAATATGATTGTTTATCGTTAATGCGACCGCTTCGCTGCTGGTAGGTCTGGAATTCGACTCTAGCCCGGTTCTTAACTACTGTAGCCTTCATTCCTGACGCTCAGTACAAAGAAAACTGCTGCGTGAAACCTTTACCAGGTCTGTTCAGACATGAGATGCAACCCCCAAGAAAGTCCGGTCTTCTTGGCCTGCCTTGCCATTAGAACACCTTCATGAAGAGCCACGTGCATGCTGGTGAAGCATAGACAGCCTCTCCGTCACCTTAAAGCAGTGGATCTCGACTTTTTGTGGCTCATGAACCACCTTTTTTCAAAAAATATCTGATGGACCACTTTGCTATGCTGATTGCTGACACCTTACACGATTTGTTGTACAGTGAAGGTTACAATTGTCAGGAACGTTTCATCAAGGATTTGTGGAACCCTCTGTGGACCACTAGAAATTCCAGGTGGGCCACCAGTGGTCCACCGGTGCCACGTTGAGAATCACTGCCTTAAAGTAAGCAAAACTCTGCCTAGACTTCGTTGTGTGTGTGATCTTGTGCACTGTCTGTACGTACTTATGCGTTCGTGAATGTATCTGGTAACTGGTTGGCGCTTGATTGTCTGCGCAGTGACTTCATCGTCGGCAACGACGAGATGGATGGGCCATAGTTAATGTCAAGTTAAGCTGTCGTCTTCTCACCTACACAGCTGTTTAATTCGTGCTGGTGTGTGTTAACAGAATCTTGTTTAAAACGTTGCTTGGAAAATGCATATCTGGTAAATAATTGCAGAAGTATGTTTGACCTTTTCATTTTGTTAGTGTTGCGTCTTCGCATTTATTGTCCTTTTTCAGTTTTCAGTTTACCTTGTACAATGAATGATGAAACAAACAGACATTTCAATTGATTCATCAACGTTTTAGGCAAGCGAAACAATTGCGCGTATAAGTGATGGTGGGTTTTCAAAGTTGAGCAGACGCTCTCTCAGAAAATTCTTTCCAAACAGTCATACGGTGCTGGCAGTTCAGTTCAGTTCATTTATGCATCCCGACCAAGCACAAAATACTTTATCAGGAATACAGGGACAGGAAGCGACGGCCGTATCTGTCATTTACGTCACTGCCCCCACAAGTTCACGCAAAACAACAAAATACAAATGAAACACCATAGCGAAAATACAACAAAAAACATGCATAGTAAAGACA
>JGI24158J21664_10014423_pt1 | contig 10367 bp, 8 predicted proteins | sample Ectturendosymbi3_FD_21664 | JGI IMG/M metagenome (IMG submission 21664) | reverse complement strand
TTGGGTTTAGGTTTTGGGTTTAGGTTTTGGGTTCAGGTTTTGGGTTCAGGTTTTGGGTTCAGGTTTTGGGTTCAGGTTGGGTTTAGGTTTTGGGTTTAGGTTTTGGGTTTAGGTTTTGGGTTTAGGTTTTGGGTTTAGGTTTTGGGTTTAGGTTTTGGGTTTAGGTTTTGGGTTTAGGTTTTGGATTTAGGTTTTGGGTTTAGGTTTTGGGTTTAGGTTTTGAGTTTAAATTTTGGTTTTAGGTTTAGGGTTTTAGGTTATGTAACAAGGACCTTACGCTAATCCAAGTGCATCGTCCTTGTCACTTGACCAATCCAAGCAATTGGACTCTCCTAACGGCAAAATATCTCCAACAGTGCTTTTGCCTCTGATGCCTAATGGACACTTTCTTGTTAAATTTTGGAAATGCCGAAAGGCTGGGTCTGTTTTGCCTCATGAGTCAGAGGCACTGCTGTAAGTATTTTGCCTTCAACCAATCGTAATTGGCGAATGGCAAAATAGCTCGAATAGTTCTTTTGCCTCATGAGGCAAAATAAAAATGCATGATTTTACATTGGTGGATCAGGACTGGATCGGACTGATGATTTTCAAGAATTTCGCGGATCAGGACTGGATCGGATTCAATTTTATCGGATCATGACTGGACTCGGACTGAAAAATTTCACAGTCCGCTCATCTCTGCTACCTACTTGTGTTAGTCTGCGTTTTCAAATATGAACTTCATAAAGAACAAGCTTTGTATCTGTATGATAAATGAAATCCTTCACCATAACCTTTGACTTACTATCACTACCTTGGAACAAAAATTCTAGCAAGATGTAGAAATACCATTTCTCCCACCATATTATATTCTCATTTCATGTTTTTTGTTAGAAAAATCGAAGACATACTACAGTTGTATGATTGCATGGAAGTGACTGGACCTCAACAATTTTTTACTTTTGAATCTGGACCTTTCTTTGGAATAATTAAGTAGCCCTGCGCTGCAGTATGGCTAACAATTTTTGTGCTCTGGCTGACGTTGTATGATAGCGTCTGTGATATGGACCACGAGTCTGCAATAAAAGGCATTATATATTGTAACGGAAGAGGGCGCTATCATGGCAACGCTGCTGAAAAGCGCTTCCCATTGCCTCACGCTGGTTGCATTTTTTCGTGAGGCGAAGGTTCATCGCCTCTTCCGTGCGAATTGACGCGAAAGCAAGGCTGCCAGCCAACTGCGGTAAGACGGCGGTGTGGGTGGTCCCGCTTTTTTCGTGGCGGGCTTGGCACAACCTCCTGCGATCTTTCACTTGCTTTCAAGCAGATCTTGTACACCGTATTATGCCAGCAGCTGCGTTCGTTCACTACAAACAGGATTACTGTGCTGAAATAGTATGAATACTAACTGATGTACAGTGAACTCGCCAAGCTAAAAAGTAGGCCTACTGCAAAAAATCGAAGTTGTTAGCTGAGGTAGTGCAGGCTACTGTGCCTTTATTATAAAGACACATTATGAAAGAAATGGATCGTTGCTGCTGTAGTGATTTAGACTAGAGTTAAAAGACAATTGGAATTGTAAAATGTTTTAATATGGAATGGATATAGCTGGTCACAAGAAAGTTTAATAAGACCAGCAGTTGCAGTTGAGCAGATTAATTTTATCTTATGCATTTACCTTATTTGTTATTTCTTCATGATTTATATGTGTAAACATTTTCTTCTGTCCTTGCTACTTTCTTGTTATTGTAATGAAATGTTGTGTTTCTAATTGCATTGCTCTCTGCCTTGCGACCCTTTTGTTCACTTCCTTCACCTAGTATGTGTTTGCTTCAACTGCCCATCTGTACATGCCTCAACTCTCCACCCATTGCTTGCCCACCATCATCTGTGCTATGTTGATGTATATTATATCTATGTGCTATAAAACAATTGTTATGTATACTTCTTTCTAATTGCATTATTCTCTGCCCTTTGTATATTGTTTCGGTAAATATTTTTTGTCACCATGTTTTTTTTGCATACTCTGTTAGTGTTTTTGTGTGAACTTTTGTGACTGATTCTTTCCCATTATTTGGTTTGATGGCTTTCTGTTTTTGGGTTCTTTATTATCCTTTTAGAATGTCAAACAATTCTTTTGAATTTCTTACTTTATCCAATTTTTTACAGTATACAGCAAGTGCAAACGTAGCCTCGGACTATATAACCTACTGCATTATGAGTTGGTTTGTGTTGTAGTAAGTTATTGAACCTAAAGTTAAAGCTGAGCTAGATATTCAAACAAAGTGCCAAAGGCTGGGGTTCCTTGTTTAAGAGCTACAGAATTGGTCTAGTTTTAGTTAACAGATAAGATGTGACTAAAGTGCAGTATGGTAAGTCCACTGTCCCATTTTTAACTGGTCTTGCAAAGAAATTTGTTGATATGTCTANTGACCTAAAGGAGCGACAGTGGTTTCCCCAGCATTTGTCCCTGGCTGTGGTCAAAGANAACACTGCCAGCATATTGGCCTGTGNGCAGGCTTGATCTGATTTTGATTGTCCCAAGTGCACTGACTGGTACGGTATTGGGCCTACTACCATTACTTAACTTTACTTCGACGCATANCTATTGCCTTCTGAATGTTTGTGCTCTTATGTAGTGTTAATTCNCCCATTCTTGACCATCGCATAGCCTATGATCATGCTACAGTATTGTGATATGTTCTACTTCACCTGAAATTTCTGAGGCTCTAAAAGAAAGATTAGTAGTACATTGAATTTACAAGCACAAAATTAATTCATTATAATGAAAAGTTTATCCTTTTATACGTGGCCTGCACAACATATGGCCTGTTTGCCACATGCAGCCCGAAAGAACTTTTGCAGTTGCAGAAAATGTTGCAACAGCCCAACTTCGGATATATGATTAATTATCATTCCAGAATTTCTTTCAAATTATAACAAAATAAAATAGATTTTNCAGCCTGCAGCAAATTTATGTGGTCAATTTGNCCATCCAAGCTTTCTNAGTTGTGTAGGCTAGAAGTTGATGCACTTCACTGCTTCTTGCTTGTAAGCAATGCAGTGTAATTAGTATAACAAAAAGCTTATGAAGTGTTTTGTCTAAATTGTTGTACCAATACCATTGCAGTAGTACCTTGTTGTATTAGCTATGGCCTAACACCATTCTGGCATAAATTTTTGCTTAGAGGAGTAAAGCCATGGTTGATTGTAAAAATAATGTCACTGTAAAAAATAGTCAAATTAACATGAAAACAAGAACATCCACCATAAACAACAAAGTCAAATGCAATAAAAATCAGGAAACACAATATAAATCAGTTACACACACAACAAAGACAAAGCTGGAAGACAAGCTGATTGAAATAAAAGTTGAAAATCACAATGTAATAGTAGGCTAACTGACTATTTTTCAAGTGTTTCAGGTAACACTTAGGGTGTCCTGCATTGCAAATTTTTTGAAAAAGGATATTGAACAAAGCATTGAAAAGATCTTATATTGACAGAATATGTTAAAGTTATCCTTAAGTTTGATCAGAGTGAAAGGATGCTGGGTTAGTCTTTCCCTTCTGGTTGAATTGGACATACTTGCATAAGCCTGTTAGACTGGGTGATAAAGATGTTTCAACATAATCTTGACTGATTATTAAAATTGTAAATCTTCAGTTTTTAAATATAGGTTGTTGGTCCTTCATTAAAATAATTTTTTCATAAGCAATGCATCGACATTATGAAATCATCTGCCTTAATGGAAACATTAAATTAGGATATGATGTTGCTCTCCATAATACAAATGAGTGTGTCATAATCAAAACAATGTGTGTTTAAAATATCAATGTGATTTACTGAGCATGACCTGAGATAACAAAATAAACATGTGTGCAGTAAGAGCAACCACCATTATATCTCAAAATGTCTTGTAGTTTGCATATATCATATCTTTAAATTTGTCTGCACAAAGCAAAGTTTTCTTTTGTACTAGGCTTGGGTATATTGTACAGTTGGGGCTAGAATGTCAGTTGCAAAATGGGTTTGTTAAAAGTTGAAGAACACTTTCATACACTTATAATGGCATTCTCTTCAACAATGTCTTGCATATTTAAAATCTCTGAAAACGTTGGTTATACCCTGCTTGGACTGCACTGTTTTTTCAGCATTTGCACACACTGAACAATAACATGTTGTTTTAGTTTCTAGGATGTCCATATTAATATGCAGAATTCCTGCAGTAGATCTGATAGCTCACAGCTCCATTGGAAATGTTTATAAGTATTAGAATTTATTTTAATTGGTAAATCTCAAATGTTTTGTCATAGTTGATGTGATAATTTTTATGGCAAAGATCTTTTTTCGTAGTAATTAGTTGTTCAATTGAAATGTCTTGGGATTATTTCATTCATGCTTGCCATGGTCCTTGTTCATTTGCTATGTTTGATTTTAGTATTTTTTGTTTGCTTTTCCAATTTTTTGTTTGCATATGTTGGTACGTCTTATTTTTCATATATGTCACTGTCTTTTCTTCTGTGCTTTTTTCCTCATTTTTGTTGTTTACTGTTCTTTCCATTGTCTGCAATGAAAGCTTTTGTTCTGGTCTGAGCTAGGCTGTACTCTCTCTTCTCAAGGACAGTTCAGCAATCCTAGATAAATGAATAATATGAAAAAGTTTTCATTGTAAATATTATCAATTTCTGATGGTTCCCTTGGTCTTAATAATTAAATTACTTTGTATTATTGTTGTTCATTTTATTCTAAGCGAAGCACTGTTTGTATATAGGACTTGATTTGTAGTGTACCGCATGTGAATATTAAGCTAAATGTGCATTAATCAACTTTGGTCTTAAATCTTCTACAGGTTGCTGAGGTCTCTTAGGAACAGCTCTCACATCAATCAACTGTGTATGTACAAACCTCAATGTATTTGTTGTGCAGACCTTAGACAGTTTTTTAAGATTAGAAAGTTTGTAATCAGGGTTTGCTTTATTAGCACCTTCAGTATCATGTTTGCTTGCACAGCTCAGCTGTTACTGAATCAGTAGTTTTCATACAGACAAAAGTTAAGTGTTTCTAATCAGACTTGGTACTTAATGAACACTGAACAGTGGTAATGCATAGTTATTAGTCACTTTATATAAGTATAGCAGATATATTAAAATATTTAAGGTGAAGTGCACTAGCTTGACGTTCTATCAAGTTGTTGGCATGTGGTTATGGTTTACAGCATAAGGTAATTACATTTTACAGCATGTGGTAATTGTTTCCATTTGCCTTTGAGCTTAGTTTTTGGTATATATTTGTTTTGGCAATCCAAGCACTTAAAACATATGACAATGGTACTGTGTAGTCAAGTTTTTTTTGTATGAACAGTTGTAATGATGCTTGTGAATCATAATAAAAGTGTGTTTTTGTGAAAGACCAATGACAAGCAGTTGATTTTAAATCACACTCTTGCTACACTTAATGATTGTATCCTGTTTTTTATTGTTTTTCTGATGATGGTAGTTAAAACCTTTCAGCAGTCTTTGTGAATGTTTGCAAAACAGGTTTAAAGTTGATTTTTTAGCTGGTATAGGCTGGCAAAATGACTCCAGGAATATGCATGTAAAAAAGCAGATGTGCATCATATGATAGTCAAGGTTGTTTTGTATCTCAAGAGATATATGGATGTACCAATAGTCTTTGTCTCATGTTAGAGGTTAAATAGACAGAAATTTCACATATCCATTTGACCCTTGATATCATCAAATATCACTTCATAGTAAAACAAATATAATATCTACTTGTCTTAGTTAGTTAGTCATTCAAATATTTAGGGACTTATTTCACTTAGGGTTTACAGTGAAGTGTAAAAAAGTAGATCTGATATTCTTTGGTGCAAAACTTGTGGAATGCAATTCTACAATGACATGTAACAATTACAATCTTGCTGTTAAGTTTTCATATTTCTGATGGCAATGTTGCGGACAGTATATGATTGCTAGTGAGTCTTAGTTCAATCAGCACTGTCTCATCATTTGATCCAGATCTTTAGTTCTGGGCATTGGCAACACTGAACATAGCTTTGGTAAATTTTGTTTTGATATGACCAGTTCTGAGCTTATCACCTACCAGGAATCACCCTGAAGGCTAGCATATTTTGTGGTGGGCAGCATTAAAAATTTTATTTATTTACATAGCTGCAGTGCATAGGATTAATGAAAAGTTCCTTTCATTGTGTTTTTTTCATATCACAACATCCTTATTTAGAAAAAACACATTGTAAAATAAATATTTTCCATTTTAAGATTTGGATATTGTTGGTAAAAAATTTATTCTTGTATCTTGCAATGGTGATTGATGGCCATGTTGATCCATGTATCTTGTAAATATGCTTTCATTTTGTTGTTGTGTGTGGATAAACTTTGTTGTACAGTGGTAAATCCAAACATGCACTTGACTTAATTTTAAATCTAAAATCTGTCGGTTTCACAGGCAACAATGAAATCTGTTAGTGCAATTAGTAAGATTTCTTTGGGTTTAGTTGCTCATGGCTGAGCTGTACCAACCACTTGCTGCAAGCAAACAACCTACTCATGATTCTTATCCACTGAACAGTATGGTGCCAAATCCTCCTCCTGGCTTAGATGCCATCTACCAAGCCTGTCGAAGGATATATCCTGACCAGCAAAACCCCTTGCAAGTTACAGCTGTGATAAAATACTGGTAAGAGGACCTCAGAAGCATTGCGTTTGTTGTAACTGCTCAAATCTACACACGCATGAGCTACATTTATCAATAGTAAAAGAAAGGTATTTCTTATAACCTTGTATATAAGGTTTATGTGACAGCTGTATTGTAGATTGTCATCTCTCATGAATGTACATGTGCTACACATTGTCTGCAACATAACTGTAAACTGCACAATTTTTTTACAAGGTCAGTGATGAAAATTGATAGAGCTTAAATAATAATTTAATCTTCTAACTGAATCTATTATTTTGACTGAAATTTCCAGGTTGGGTGGTCCTGATCCTCTGGATTATGTATCAATGTACTACAACAAAGGTGACCCAGCAAGAGGTGTTCCAGAACACTGGCATTACGTTACATTTGGTTTTTCTGATCTTCATGGTGATGGACGTGTTCATCCGTAAGTGTTTAATATTTTGTTTGACATTTTGCTCTGCAGTCCCAAGCAGCAATCTCTTTTGATCCATGAATTTACTTTAGAATTCATGTGATACATTGATGCACAGGTGGGGCAATGAAATACAGCTTTCAATTAAGAACCATTCAAGATCAACTGTTCTAATTATAATTGGGACCATATTAGCCAAAATGTATTGCCAGTTTGTTTACTTAAGCTTTTTGTTGAAAATAAATGTCACTAAGTGTGTTTTTTGCGTTTAGAACCGCTACCAGTGATGCTCCAAGTGGATTCGGATTCGAGTTGACCATGCGACTGAAAAGAGAACCTGCTGACACTGGCCCACCCACGTGGCCTGCTGAATTGCTCCAGGCGCTCGCCCGCTACGTGTTTCAGTCAGGTCGATTAATGTGTGGATAAAACCAGCGATTGTGATCTTTAAACAAGCGACAAATAGCTCAGGATTATTTGCTGTGTGTTTATGCCAGTGTGCGAGTGATTTGTCTTATCTCTCTCTCAAGACTGGTGAAGGGCTTTGTCCGTTCTGGCAAAGTTTTTCAAGGAATTGTACTTCAGCTTTTAGGAACGACTTATTAAAATCACTGTCTTACTTCTGTAACACGCTCCTTCAATTTTTGCGTTTACAGAAAACGCACTTTATAGCGGCGATCATGTTTCATGGCATGCGCCTTTGGACAGCAGCGAATCACGTTTGCAGCACATGCTTATGACAGACGACCCACAACTACCGGTCATAACGACTCCGGTCGGAGCGGTGTCTTTTATCCAGGTTAGTTATTTTGTGAAATCGAGCACTGTCAATGGTCGGATTACGCTTGGGTCGTGTATGCTGCACTCTGTGCAAAATCGAAAACTTTTGTTGGTTATGGTGCTCGTGTCATAGGCTGTTTTTTTTTCGCTGAAACATTTCAGTCATATGTCCCGTAATAGCATCAAAACTCGCAGTAACGGTATTCACTTACCTCTTCCGACATTATGACTTTATTTTTAGCCTACCTCTTCGGACATTATGACTGAATTGACTTAATTTTTTCGGTCATTTAAAAAAGAATTATGTGAAGGACAGAAAAAATAAACCCAGGCCATAGGACTTTGTCGTAGTTGGAACTTCCTAATCCACACTTGACCACCAAGGCTGCCCCCAGGAAATCCGCGAGAATTCCGTTACTTTGGCCAGCAGTTGGCGATGACAGACGCTTGGCGGGCTTTTGCTATCTTGCATTATCGTGGCACGTAGCTACCGGTTGAGCTGAGTAGGTTAACAATCAGAACATTTTCTGTGCTCATGTCTTCGTAAAACTGCGAGATCTCTTCTCGAACCCCTTGCTCATTAGTCGCATGTTTCAAATGGAGATGCACCACTGTCATCTCCACTCCGCTTATATTATGAGATTATACTGTACATGCTTCAGCAGATTGTTTGCTGATTGATAAAAGGGTTTTCACTTTTGTCTGCTCGCAGACAAATTGTGTTGTAGCAAATTTATGAACTTGACGTTTATACGATAAAAGTGAACATGGCCCTCACGTGCGACTCCTCTGTTGTTACTCACTTCAGAATGCTTGTTAAAGTCATTGTGAAGCTGTGGTGGTGTTTTGACTTTCTGAAATAAGTTTGTTTCGTGGTGCTTGACTTGGCACTGCAGTCTCGTACAACATTTGGCAATCGAAATGCTTGAACTGACCCCACTGTCTCCATTATGCAAGCTGCAAGCATGAAACACGCACAGGACAGGCCTCGTGCTCCATCGCCATCTTGCCCGCACTTCAGTTCATGTTTGCTTTTTCATTATTCATCATCCAACACTCGTCATGGCATATGTGCGATTGATTCGCATTGATTGACAGCGAAAAACATGTTTGAACGCACTCTGCATGCCTCTCGGCCCCAAGGGATCCCGGTCGATAAACAAATTTCCCACGCGACGCTTGAAAGATGTGTCCAGTAACTTCTTTTAATGCGCTGGTCACATCCATTTTTACGTCAGTCGAAAGTTTCGCTCAAAAGAAAACCGGTCGGAACCGGTTTTCATCACGGACGTACGTCATGCTTTTCAGCCACGTGTGCGTTCGTATTTTGTAATTGCTGGGTCTGTTCTGTCCCGGTATTCTTAGCAGAAGCAGCACACACGAAAGTTTGTGGAAACTTTTTAGCACAAAAACTGATAGTTGTGCGTTATTCACCACTCGGGGACAATTTATGTTAGCGGTTGAGTCGACCCTGGGGCCTTTGCAGGAGCGTACCGAGGGGGCCAGTGTCCGGGCGTCAAATGACTGGGGGCGCAGAAAAACATTTGCTCCCGAAAGACCTTAGGTTCGATCACGGGGCGTCACACTTGTTTCTTGCCCCGGGCGCCATCTAACCTCGGTACACCTCTCGGTCGTGTACACCTCTCGTCGTACCCGGTAAGTTGAAAATGTTTACATGTTTCCTGGCCTGTTTACATGTTTTTCTAAATCTTTACATGCTCTCCCGGCTATCGATGAATCGCAAGGCATTCAGAAAGTCTGAGAATGTCAATTCTATTCAGCCATCATTTTCAGCAGCTGAACTTTGTTGCCAACTTCCGCTGACGGCGGAAACCCTTATCGCCGCGTATAACCTCACTGCTCATATCAGATTAAACCGCGGCACGCGAGCGGATGTGCTAATTTTCGCATTTCTCAGCCGCGACACAACGAAACGCTTTGCTTTTCCCCGTTTGCAGTGTGCGCTCATGCGAGAAAAAAAGATGGGTTTTATGAAACGCTCTCCCGGGGAACATTACACCGCGCATCAAACAGACCCAACGGAGCGGACCGGTGACAGGGCCCGGCGGTGAATCACTACCTGCGGGTGGCGGCGAGCGCCGCGTCAACGCCGTCAGCGTTTCGCCGCCACACGCTCGAAAACGCGAAGCCGATAACCGCGTTTTCGCCAGTGTGCAGTTCTTTTTGGGCAATCACTCGAATAAAATCGTTTGCGGTTTTAATACTTCTGCGGTTGAAATCCATTGTGGATTGGTGTTATGTAAGTTTTAGTGACGTTCCGACCGAGATTTTTTCAGATCTTCTTTGTACCAGTTCCCTGTATGACCTATATTGGTTGTGATGAACTCAGAATGTGTTTGTGATAAATACGCATTACAAATACTTCTCGAAAAGAGCTCCAGTAGTGAAAGCGTAGCAACTGAAGCAACTCAACGTTTTGGGGACGTAACATTTCACGTGATAAACGTTTGATTAGTGTCTATCCGTGCCTTGG
>JGI24158J21664_10014420_pt1 | contig 10368 bp, 9 predicted proteins | sample Ectturendosymbi3_FD_21664 | JGI IMG/M metagenome (IMG submission 21664) | reverse complement strand
ACAAGTAATGTTATGCTTTCAGTGCTGGCAAGTTGTTAGCAGCTTCTTCCTTGCATTGTGTGAACTGTAGGCTAAACCTAAACCCTTGTTTCTTTACATATTGTACTTGCCATGTGACCATTTCAACCAGCTGTGTTTGACTAAAAGGATGGTTTAATCCGTTGTGCCTACTGCTGTCCATAGCAATTTCTAGGACTCACAGTAGTCTAACTCTAAATCAAAAAATGCACAAACAGCAAACATGTGTTGCGCATAAATGGGCTTACTCCTTGTGCAGACATCTGTGCCTATGCTCAGATGTCATAAGCAAAAAAACGTGCGCGCATTAAAACCATCACTTCACTGCAATGAAGAACCGTACAACATCGAATTCTGCGCAAACCTGGGTCCTGCTCGCTGTGACGTAGGCACCTTTTTGATGCACGCTGAACGCAAGACTGTCAAGCCTAGAGAGACCTTGGTAAAACAGCCAACCAACACAAAAACATGTAACCTAGTTTGTTCGCAGGCAATCATCTGCTTACCGTGCCAAAACCTATGAGCGAATGCTACGTCATAGAGCGTTTTGTCGGGACTGTTGCACAACGGTCTGTATGCGTGAAGACTAAGTGCTGCGTGCGCTGGCAACAGGACAGAGCGTTTGTGTTAATCAATCAGGGTCAGAGACGAAGTAGCAACTTGGGTTTCCGAACGCTCCATGCAGAGCAAGAGCGCAACACTTTATGAGCAAATATTGCCTATATATATATCGGCGGAATTTTACCAATACGATACATCGGCAACATCGTCACATCGGCAATATATACCGGTGTGCCGATACATCGGTCGAGCTCTGATTGTCTCATCATCCAGAACCGTCATGCCATGCAGTCCATGGAAAGGTCAATGGATTCGAGACTGAATGACAACATAGTCGACAGTTTGTGCTTCTGCACGACACTCACAGGCCGCAGAGGAGGCCATACCCATTTGCACAAACAGGAGCGGAAACGTCCGACACCAGTGCGGAGGTGGTTAAGCTGGACCCAGGCTCTTCTTGGGAGGGTCATTCTGGGGGTGAGTGCTGGGGATGAAAATGCGGAGTTTTGTGGGGTTGTCTACCCACTCCATTGGTGATCCACCCAGTGCGCCACATGTATGTTGTTGTCAGTTGAACTGATAAACCGTCCTTGTAGTGCTGAGCTTTAGCTTCCAAGTCTGGAGGTATTCACCTACAGTTGCCATGTCCTTGGTCAGCACCCCTTCCACTGCCTGCCAGTCTCCATCAGCATGCATGATTGCTCGATCGTCAACATATGCATACTTTCTGGAGACAGTGGTTGGCAGATCAGAAATGTAGATGTTGAGAAGGGGCCCCAAGACAGATCCCTGTGGGACGCCGTTCTTGAGGCATCGTAACCTGCTTCTTTTGCCATTTCTGGTGGTAGGTGAAGCTGCGATCTCCATGAGCATGCGGACCATGTGTCTATCAGGTAGCAATCGCAGCAGGGTGCAGGTGAGGCCGCGATGCCATGCAGTGTCGTAGGCAGCTGTGAGGTCGACAAACACAACTCCAGCCTTCTTAGTCGAAAAGCTATCCTCGATGTCCTGTGCCAACTGGGTGACCTGGTCTACAGTTGACCTCACATGTCGAAAGCCCGCCTGCTCGCGAGGGAGCAATGGGTTGATGATTGAGTCGACACAAGCATAGATGAGTCTCTCAAGGATTTTGAAGGGATGCACAGAGATATGGGACAGTAGTAGTAGCTCTTCGGGTCCTCGAATGGCTTTTCTGGCTTAGGGATTGCAACTATTAGTGCTCTTCTCCAAATCTTTGGAATTTTGAGTTGGCACATGCAGGAACTGAGGAAGTCGCAAAAGCAAGATTTGAGTGCTGACCCGGTGTGGAGCATGATCTCCAGGACGATAGAGTCCAATCCTGGAGACTTTCCTGGCTTCAGGCGTCTGAGGACAGCAGCAAGCTCCTCCGGCCTAAAGGGTTCAGAGATACTGTGACCCTCAGGTGTTGGAATCTTCCATAGGTCGGACAGCTCCTTGTTGACTAGTCTGGTGGACTCACGATCCCCGGTCCTGTGTGCCCCGTTCTTCACAAGTTACAAGGCGATGGAGTTTGCTGAGACGGGGCACTGGCGAAAGGAGCGTCCAGACCTTCTGGGAAGTTAGTTGATAGTTCTCCACGCCCTGCAGCTAGAGTGCGAGAAGTCGATGGAATTGACAGCTTCCTCCCATCGCTCCTGCTTCTGCCCAAGCTGAGATAGTAGGGCAAAGCGGCTGTATTAGAGTGAGTCCCCACTGGGGCTCGGATTAATGAGCAATAGAGGGTCTCGCACTCCTTGTCCCAGCATGCACATATTTCTTCCGACGGCCACGTGGGATGCATTGTTTGACCACAGATAGTATGCTCTTGCAAAAATCCTGGTATATCCTCTCAATATGGGATGTGTCTGGAGGTGGTAATCTCCTAAGGGATTCATCTGTGAGAAGGCAAAAGCACGTCCAATCAGCCTTGCCAAAGTTCCAATGCGTCACCGGATCACTGTGGGCAGGAACCTGGAGCTTCGGTGGCATTATGAGGGAAGGCCAGTGTTGTGACCGCGGGAACTTTCCTAGAACACATCTGTCCGGCAGTCGGCTGTCCTGGCCAAAACTTGCAAAGGTCAGGTCTGGGCTGGTGCCAACGTTCCATCGGTGAGAGATGAAACCGGCTGCTTCCTTTGGGTTATACAACAGTCCAAGGTTTTAGGATGTTGTCCAGGCTCTCACCGTCAGAAGATGTTTTGTTGTAACCCCAGTTGACATGTTGGCAGTTGAAGCCACCAACGTATAGCCTGGGGTGTGGGAACGTCGGGATGGCCATTGGTGTGAATCGCGAGCGTGGAGGTTAGGAGACGCGTGGAGGTTAATGATCTTGTATCCTGCGACGTCTACACACAACCACTCAGTCTCTGATTGTTCTGGAGACTGATAACCAGTGACCATTCCAACTGCTAATGGACAAATGTGGCAAGGCCATGATTCCTGCTCGGGACTGACCCAGCTAGTGAAAAGTTGGGAACCATTAGCTTGTCTGCAGTTGTGCAGTGTGTCTCCTGTAGGACGATAATGAAAGCCTTGTTCTTGTCAACCATCTGCTCAATGACAGGTCTTGTGCAGTAAGCCCCTCAGTGTTCAGCTGGAGTATGTTGGGTCGTGGGTCTGCTGCCATGTCCTGACAAATTAAACAAAGTGCACAGAGCATGTTGCCCAATTGTGCCTTCTGCCCAAAAATACGCTGAAATAGTAAGAAATTTTCTGCGCAGAAAGAACAGATCACCATCACATAACTAATGTGTGGTTAATGTTTTGAATGTTCGTTTGAAATCAGCATTGCTAAACAGGTGCTCATCGGACAAAAAACAGTCACTCACTTTTATATGCCCAGGCCCCAGAGCCTACAAAAATTGCCGAAATTGCCAGTTTTGTTGATTTACAGGGAATCTTGATTTCAATGCCATCTGTCTATTTCTTTATCTTTGCTCTTATGCAATATTGCAAGAAGTGTGGTCATTGGCCTTCATTTATGTTGCATTGCATCAATCTTCAAAATACGTTTATCTAGCATTGCATTATGTCACATAATAATTACATGAATGTTATGTCTTCGTTGTGCGCTCGCACCGTGTTTTAGTCGTAACATATATAAATTCAAAACTCACCTGTAACCGTCAAACTCCGTTTACTCTAAGTCGGAATAACGGCTGACACAAGACAAAATAAAGAGTACGGTTCGGTGCGGTTTTAAAAAGGTACAAAACACCGCACTATTCAGAGAGCTGTCAACAAAATCGAGTCGAACGAGATTACCTAAAGGAAAGCAACGTAAGGCAATCATCGCAAGCGCAGAATGCGGGATTGTCCAATCAAAGCAAACTATCCTTCAGCAGGCAATTCAGGAATTTGCGATGTAACAATGAAACTTTTAACTCCAACAGAAATACTTCTAGCATCAGTAAAATTTCATCATCATGCTTGCTTTTCATATGTTTGCTTGGTTCTCCATAGAATGACGTATCTTAAGCTGCTTGCAAGAGAAACCTATGTTGACGGTGGAAGAGTTCCCCAACTGAAATTTTCTGACTCTGTCATGTTAATTTTTCTGTACTTCAATAACACTACCTGCGTGAAATTTGTTATTCATGGAAGCATCCTTACAAATCAAATCTGTTTAGGCATCCTTACAAATCAAAGGAAGTTTGCGAGCAAACACAGTGGTGCTGTATTTCTGAAATTTATTCATTCTTAAAACATTGCCCTGAATTTGGTTGTTAATGGTCTTGGCTGTCATAGTCTGTTCTGCTGTGAATCTTAGCAAATTGGTATTTTTTTTGTTATTCAGCACCAAGTATCTGTCTAAAAAGTTTTGAGGAAAAAAAAGGCAAGATTATTCGCACTCGTGATTCATTAAACAATGGTGCTCTTTTTTTGAAACCTGTGCTTAATATCAAGTCTTCACAAGCATGTAAGGAGGAATGTTGCACATACCGTGACGTGACTGGAGCAAATAGAAGGTGTGTACTGTGTGCTTTCTCTGAAAAGTCTACTGTATTTTTTCTGGGGGAGTTTATTGGCCAACCGCAAACTAACATGAAAAGGGTATGTGTTAATGTGTTATAATGAGCAAAATTTGTAAGCCATCCCTCTGCATAGAGAAAGAACATTTTTAGTTTTGCCTTCATTGCAGTAATGAATCCAGATGCTCTGCTTTGACCCTAAATTTCAAAATAGTGTTAACACGCTGATGATACGTCTTTCTTGAAGGGCAGTTTGTCACACTTTTGCAGTCTGCAGGTTGTGAATGAAAATCGGTAATTTTTTTGTTGAAGCTCAGACTGTGATGTTTTTTTTCAATGCATGAAAAGATTCCGAATCCTGTTGAAATTTTTTGTAAAGAACAGTATATTTTGCGCAGTAAGTTGTAACCTTATGCTTGGTTTCAACTTTAAAGTGATTTTCTTGACTGTAACTTACAAGTGTTTTCTTGCATGTCTTACTGCTGTAGATGAAGGTGATGTGATATTTGTAATTTTTTGTTGTTTAAATGTAAAGTTCCAGTACTAAACTGCATAGGCTGTTTATGCAGGTGTGACCTGTCTGTATTTCAAACAGTTCCAAATCAGGGAGGATCTGCAAGATGTTATTTGTTCAGTTGTTATGCAGAAGATGATAAGTTCACATCGAAATGCGTGTTTGCTGCTCACTCTGAATACATTTCAAATATGCGAGTCAATACACCGGAAGACATGGTACACTACGTGTTTGGTATTATATGTTGTGCATTTTTATCTAATTGCAGCTACGTCACGGTCATCACATGTTTGATAAAACAAGTATTGCTGCTTTTCCTTTGGTACATTAATTTTTTGATGTTAGTATTTTGCGCCGTGTAGCCAAATTTATAATTTTATGCATTCGTGTTTGACTCCATTTTCCTTGTTTTGAAACTCCCGCAGTTTTTGAGCGTTCATCATGACATGAAAAAGTTTTACTATATTCGCTTTATGTTTCCTTTGTGATGTTACAAGTGGTCATCGGCGACCACTCTCCGCCTGCTCTGCGCCAGGGGCCACGCGGCTACTTTCGCAGTGAATGCTGAATTGGTGACAGGTCAATGTCAGAACCGAGCGTAAATCCTTTCCTTGTACCCACCCACGATATCCGAGCACGAGTCTGGATCAGTCGCGTTTTTCAAGCTTTTACTATGACCTGGCCGTGGGTTGAATCCAACCTACTTGGTGGCGCGTGATCAACTCACTGAACTCATTATCCGGTTCGTCCTGACCAATTATTTGATAAAAACAAAGGAAATGATATAGGATTTTTTCAGGAGCCTTGCTGAGACGTTCGATTTTTTTTTACATATAAGGGGACGTATTTTAGTTAGTTTGTCTTTTCAAGACCTGTCAGAACTTCTAACATGCTCTTTTTCCCAAAGATCATTATAAATTTAATTATTTTGGTGGTGTTCTCTTACCCAATGAGTTTCTTGAGTTCAACTGCCTGTTTGGCTCTGTTTAATCCACTGCATTTTTTGTCTGATTTTTTTCTTTGGATTTACGATGTTCATTTTTACTCAGCGATAGTTCCGTGGTACAGTATTCGGCTCTGAATCGGAAGGTTTCTGATGGATGTATAACCAATGAGTGATTCGCCATAGCGTTGTTTGGGAGAGTTCACCAAGAATGCCCCAACAAACACAAACCTAACTTCTGCCAATCGTCAATTCCTTCCTTTAAATGTTAACAAAGAATGAGGAAGCGTCTTGGACTAGCTTCTTCTCGCTCATTGATGTTAATAAAATATAGTGACAATATCTTTGAAAATATTTAATACACACCAAGTATGAACAAACGGTTGGTTTCTTGTTTCACCCATTGTAGCATAATTGTATTGTAAAAATGCGAAATAATTGAACGTTTTGCGTTATTGTACAATATAATTGAAACACGTAATTGACTCCTGGACTGGCACGCCAATTATGTTTCGCACACTTAATAGGTGCGTGAGTTCTGAATGGTCTTATACGTTTCTGTGTAAAGCATTTTTTGAAAAACATTTTCTAAGAGGTTGGCGTCGCCATGTGACACATCAAGTGAATTAAACAGACAAGATATATGTAAAAAATCAACGTCTGCATGAAATCGTGACATGTTTGAATAACTTGCATGTGCCAATAAATTTTGGTACGAGGGTAACGTTTTGCGTGAACTATTGAGAAAACAGCACAGGGTCATAGCAAGTTCGATGAAGTTTGTGGCTGGAAATGTGCAAAAAAATTTTCTGTAGTATTTTATTGCATTTTACCAGCGGGGAATTTTTTTGCTGATAGGTGAGTGAACTGTCAGTGGTCGACGCTTTGGAAGAATCCAAAAGCAAGTCTGTTGCTACAAGTACAATAGCAGTCGCGCTCAAAAAAGGAGCGGCATCAAGAAAAACGACTAGTTCTGAAATTGTGACCACAAGTACCATTCCCGTCACAACCAGCTCTCCATTGAAGATTGCGCATTTACCCAGGCACAATACGTCAGCAGGTACCTACGTATATGGAATAGTTTGCTTTTGATACTAACGACAAAAATTTTTTTATTCTTTTTTGCAGGCTACAATAACGTTAACTGATATTTCTGCTTGAAAAGCACTGCTGTTACTATGCGAAAGCACTGCAAGAATCAACAAATAGACCATCGGTATTGCGCGTTCCTTTATTGCTCAGAATGAAACTCAAACTAGCAGCAAGACTGTGCTTATACATCCAAGTACCACGTGTTACGAACGCTTTCAGCATTAACCAGACAGGCCCCTCAGCCGGGTTTTAAGATTAGGGTGGGGGCAAAATACATATTTAGGGGGGAAAGACCCTTGTTTTTATTACACGTTTAAAACATATTTCTGGGGGCCATTGCCCCCCCCGTAGCTACGGACCTGCAATCAGATACAGACCCGGAAATTTCAGACAAGACAAGACGTGTTACCGTGTAAGACTGTAAGTGGATGCCGAAAAACATACCAAAATTTTTGATATGTAAAATAATAAAACTTTTGGGCAAGATGTCTTCGTTCATAAAGCTTTATAAATAGTCATATAGGTTGGCGTCCTATTTGCGTAAGATGATACATGCTGTCCACTCCAGCAGTCGGGTATGTATTAACTGGTTACCTTGCTTATCTTGGTTTGAAGCAGTGTTGGGTAGATCCGGGTCGGGATCGAGTCAATGAGTTTCTTGACTGGACTCGGAAGTGATTCCTTCGTTAAGGCGGTGGCTTGGACTTGAGTCTCATTGCTGTGGACGAATCCCATTTCTTGTCCTTTCTAAATACTGCTGGCATTTGAAAACGTGATCTGTTCAACACGGCTCACCACACCAGAGTAACACAGCTAAGTCTGTATTTCCTCGGTTCTTGTGGGTGGAGCAAATGAAGCTGAAGCACACGTACATGATGGACTTCCTTCCGAAAGCACAGCACAATGCTTTTTCAGTGTCGTAGAAGTGCAGCCCCTCCTGCAAAAAATGTTTAAAACCACAAAATGTATAATTTATGAATGTTCCATATGGGAACTGGCTAGCAAGGTTTGTTTTCCGCTATATGAATTATGCTGCTTTGTCTCGATTCTCCAAAAATATCCTACGCCAATGTAACTTACGTTTCAATTGGATTTTTGTGAACGTTTCCAACATCATGTTCCAAAGATGTGGCCTGCAGATGTGCAAACAGGCCTGACGAAAAATGCTACCTAAAGCGATTCTCGTTTCAAGTTTTTTTGACAAAGTACAAGTCGATCCAGCATCTGCATTTATTAAAAGAAAATTACGGTTTGCATTAAAACGAATGAAGCCAAAACTCAATGTATAAATGATATCGAAAGCTCCCCGCATGTTTTGAACCACTAAAAAGAAGTTGGAGGACTAAGACGTTTAAAGTCAGTACATCAAAATGGCATAACTGCGTTCAAGCCTGTTGCAAAAGACATACCTTGCTTGAAAAGTATTTATGAAAATTAAGTTCATCAATTGGTTTCTTTCGTAAGTCCTAAGTTTAATTTGTATAAAGTCTGTGTATCTTGGGCTTGCGCGTGTCAGTGATTCTGATTGTTTTATAGCCTATGTCTAGTACAGTAAGAAGTAAAACTGCTGAAGATTTCATTAATAACGTTTAACGAGTTGCTGGAAAATATCTGGAAACTCCATTTATCATCCACGTCTTCTTTACTTCAGTGCTATCACTGATGTAATCACGTAACATGTTCCAGAAACGCCCAAAACTAAATCGTTTGTTTCCTCATAAGAACCTGTGGGCTGCTGGCCACATCAAACTACTCAACTTGCGTTGCCCGATAAAATTTATTTTTGGATGAACAAAGATGTATAATACCTCACCACTGCACCTGCCCATCCTAGCACTCTCATATTTTTAACTTGGAACTATCTAAAGCAGTGGTCCTTAACCGGGTGGCGCGCCTCCCCAGGGGGCCGTCAATAGATATCAAGTGGGGCGCCAGCCCTTATGCGCTTTGCAACAGGGAAGGTTTGATCAATAAATACATTTGCTTATACAACTTATTTGTTATCAAGTGGGCTTGAAACAAAGGACAATTACATAAAGAGGGCGTGGCAGACAAAAGGTGAAGAACCACTGATCTAAAGAATATTAGGAGCCACTGATGATTCTGCGTGCTCGTTGATTGATGCCAGACTTTACAAACTTACGATGATTAAGGCAAAGATTGAACTTTTTCAGAACGATTGGGAGAAAAACCTGAAAACTATACCCAAATGCACTATTGAAAAATACCTTACATGTGATGCTGGAATCGTCGATAAAGATCTCGTTTGGACCAGAACATATTTGCGGTGAAAAAAACTCAAACCTTTCAGAGAACAACTCAACTATGAAAACACACTAACGTCGAACACTCGAACGTGTAGTTTTTGATAATTGACGAGAAATGTTGTTTCAGGTATTGAAGACGTTAACATGCATCTTGAGATTACCTTTATAAAAGGGTAATTGCTTTTTTGTCTTTGAGACGCGAGTTTGCCTAAAAATGTTCCGCCCGCGATATTCTTTCCTTGCAACATCTCTGTGACATGTGAGTCACATCGTTTATTTGATACCTTATTAAAAATTGGATTTGGAAGTAACTGTGATGAAGGCTTTTGTGTTGAGGAGTGGGTGCTTTTAATTATTGGTGAAAGAATACCTTCCATTTCCTCGTTTTACCACATTTATAGATCACATCGTTTCGCCTAGAATACATTATTTCAAATTCGAGGGGTTACTTCTTCACATGCACTTAACCAAATTTCATTTATCTGTCACCGTATCTATTCGATTGTTAGCCCGCCCTTGATTGCAAGCTTCAGGAAATGGTGTTAAGAAATTAATGCAAGCTGCACTTGAATATAGGTTGCCTAAGCCTCTGATATACATTCGCGCACTAGCACATTTCGCGTTCAAGTAGCAACCCTGGTAATGATGCCTACACCACTACAACTACGTTTTGTTCATCATAATCCTTTCTGTGATGGACATGCACGTGATGGCGAAGAGAACAGAATGCGAAAGGAGTTTGTTCGAAAGAAATGTAGCCAAGGAAAGCTGGAACCTCATGTATACCTTTCGATAAGGTAAAAAATAAAAAATGTAAGCCGCCCTTGACTTTAAGCCGCACGAAATGGTGAAAAAAAATTATAAGCCGCGGCTTACAGTCGAATAAATACGGTATGTCAACTACAGGGTGACCCAGAAAGATGCGTACCCATATTTTGTTCGATAAAAAACCCATTTTTTAACGAATGTCTTTTCTGTTGCAGGACGTGATAGGTGAATCTA
>JGI24158J21664_10014419_pt1 | contig 10370 bp, 3 predicted proteins | sample Ectturendosymbi3_FD_21664 | JGI IMG/M metagenome (IMG submission 21664) | reverse complement strand
CTAGAGTATACTGTTTTAAAATGCCGCTCCGAATTCCCTTTCTTCTTCAGAGCTACCGTTGCATTGCAGATCAAACGAACATGTTTTGAATGAGAATAAACAAAAACTATCTTCCTCCCGTTTGGAGCAAACATGGTACTATAGGTCTTGGCTCGTTTCATCTCGGGTATGTTAACGTTCAAGATACATAACAGCTCTGATTGCTGGCTGGTAGTATGGATGCAAAAAAATTTTTCAGGATCCAGAAACAGTTCTTACCAAACTACAGCTTATCATTAGTAAGCAACATACAAACCATGTGCAAAAACACACAAAAGTCATTATTGGTTTCCCGAGCACGGTTCACGCTAGGATCTGTAACCATATGCGTCAACTTCCTGCGAAGCGGTCGTACCAGTAGACCGCGATCGGCTGGTTGGGTACCACTGTTTTAGTGACTTACGAGCACTCGCGAGAATATCCAAAACCTTTTCCGAGCGGGACATTGCTTAAGCAGTTTCTACTTTTCACAAGCAGCTTAAACAGCAAAAGACGTGTTAAACTTCTAGTTAAGGAATTTTGTGCGGGTGCGGTTGCCGGTGATCCCAATTCCTGTAACAAGACTGTTTAAGGCTGTGTTTACCCCACGAGCCTGCACTTGCGAGCTGTCTACCTCTCTCCTTTGTCCTATAGTGCGGAATCGACATAAATCAACAGTCATTTTACTATGCGCTTGAAACGTGCACAGTTCTGTAGGAAGCCTTTGCGCTTCAAGACACCGACAAACAAGAATCAGTTCACGAACGAAACACATTTGAACAACTCAAGACTGCGTGCCGCTCATCGAGCCCATCGCCCAATGAGAATCAGCGGCGAAATTCAAGAAAACTGGAAAACTTACATATCGGCACAGAAAATTCTCAACACCTCACGCTGAGATTTATCAATGAGTTCTCGATCATTTCTGTTGTGATCAAATCGCGTTCAAACAAATGTCACGAATAAGTCCACTTCTCTTCCATAATTGTGTGATCATATCATGCATGATTTGTACATAACTAAATTATGAATTCGTTTTTTTTCATTAATTTCGAAGTTATTTTCAAAAAAGTCCTTTCGAGTTTGTTTTCAATGTTTGTCCATTGAAAACTCGTGATCATGTATATTTTCATGAAAAGATATCGCACTGTTATTGACCTGTCGTTCTGACTCTTTCGATGGTAAGCGATTATGTTATATACAGTACAATTAATTTTTGAAAAAACAACTAGTACCTTAAATTCAAAATGTGCACTCTTGACGTTTCAGCACAAAACATTTTTGTTTAAGACCTTTTTAATATGTTTGCAGTGCCGGTTGTTGCTTTAACCTGCTATATTTTCTAAATTCTTTCCTAATTTATGTGAGTGCCTATCGCACCCGATTATTTTTTATTATGTTTGTAGAACAATTTTGTGTCTAGAAAGATGCATATTAAGGAAAATCTGCTAATAACTTTTATTTGTGCCAAGATTTCTACTTTTTTCTTAAATTTAGTTTTTGATGGAAACAGAGTTTAAAATCTAACCAACAGCAACAAAATGTTATATTTTTTGCTCTTTTAAATGTGAATAAACTTCCATGCAAGAAATCAATCGAAATTTCCAACCTAATTTACCTGACTTCTCTTTGAAATGCTAAGGTGATTTTTCCATGAATGGCGGTTGAAGCTTACCCAAAATTTGATTGGGCCCGCAGGGGCCTACATCGAGCCGCATTTCGTTGTTTCACAATGTGACCGATAAACAAACAACCGAAAACCTTTCCAAATCCCTATTTTGAATTATTGCGAAAATAATATTTCCTCGTGATTGCTGACTGACCTATTCCGTTTTTTTTCGTGCTGTATCTTTCATCGTTTTTTACTCACGTATATATTTGAGTTTCGCTCTTAACTTTGAAGAATCTTCGACCAGCTTGGTACCCAACCCAGTGCAACATGGATGTCCCTCACACTGTTTGCAGGTGCTGCTGCAAAACAGACGGATGTAACGCACCTCAGCTACCTTGCCTTGGTGGTGAGTAGCATTTTCCAAAAAAATACTATTTGAGATTTGTTCATCGTTTTTGGCAGTTCACCTAAAATCGTTATCTCTATCAATGTGCTCGAGTCTGCGATTATGTTTTAAGGCTGTCAAAAGCAGTAGGGTGATCTACTTACTGCGGCATGCTTTGCGTATGCGTCTTTCATTGAAATTTGTGTTTAATTTGCGACTGCAGGAAGTTGATTCCAAGTAATTTGCGTGGCACATGTTTTATTACTTTCGTTGCTCGATTCGGTTGTGTACCATAAGTAAATCGAGCGGAGGGGTGAGGCATTTGTATTCCTGTAAGGTTTAGAAACTTTTGTATATATAAAGCAAACGTAAAAGTAAAAACGCGAATAATTGAACAACAACGAAAACTGTTTCGGGCACTTCATCGTGCAACTAATGGCGCTGCAAAACGACAGCACCGAAAAATTTTTCTTAAAAAATGAAAACTAGGGAATTTTTACATTCCGTATTTTACTTTATCAATGTTCCAGCCATGATTAGCTATAATAAATGTTTTGATTAGACCGTGTGTATATTTAAAACATACGCACACTGACAAAATCACATTTGTAGCATAAGGTGTTCAAGCACTAAAGGAAAAATAACCGGACATAAACCAGATTAATTTGAGCTACTATATGTGCGACGCTGTTTTAAATTAGAGAATTGTGATTAGTTCAGTTTTAAATCAATTTATAAGCAGCGAGCAGGAAAGCCGAGCAACACGTCAAATTTAGCAATTTTTAGCAAGACAGTATCTGTTGTCCGTGAAAACGACTTTGACACAAAAGAAAAATGTTTGTAACTAAAGCATGTAAATGCAATTTCAACAAACTTAAAAATAAAACATACATTTTGCAGAACTGAAACTTCAGAATGTTTGCAGGAGCACATGCCAAAAATCGAAAACAGTTGCGTCAACCAGTGAATTACGTTGTTTCGCGGTCATATCAGAAAAATGGAAAGCGATATGGGAAGCCGAAACACTCACCGACCATAGCGAGAACATACCTGTTGCTGGAAACGCGGGGCAACGGGCCTTTGAAGACCAAGTTCATACGTTCAAAAACTTGGGTTTCGTTGATAAGTTGAGCATCATTTGAGCGAACCAAGTGGGGTGTTATCTGTTGACATTCTTCACACTGAAAAGTCACCTCTCGTATGTCAGCGAGAGAAAAGGGGAGATTGTTTGAACTAACGAAGTGACACGTCCGCGTAACGCCCGGATAACAGAGCAACATAAAGGTCGCTCAGGCGGTTTGTTGAACGTACCCACGGTGAGCTCGATTTAGAGTCGGGGCCAGCATTTTTAATTGCTGGGAGATGCACACAAGTGTCGCTATAGGACGTCAGCTCCATTCATGTAATGCACTGCCAGAGTAGAAAGTTGTTAAATGACGGTCTCGAGGATTTAATTCAAGCTCATGATACGCAGATTTTAAACCTACAGTCGTGAAAATCCTGTACTGAGCAAATGACATTTACACTCTTGGCTTAGTCGCTCAAGACGTACGACAAATTGCCAAATGACTCATCAGTCAGTCGCGTTTGCAAGTCAACAACTCATGTCTGGCAGCAGTTGCGCTCTTCAGTCTCACGTAAAGTCCCTTCAGTGATAATCCTCTACATCGGCGAAATTGCGGTAAACTTGCGACGACACCAGATTCGTCAAGAATTCATATTTGTTTGGCTCTAACCCAGCAGCAGATAAGGCGTCCATGTAATCTCCAAAAGTTTTTAGCTTTGCTTAAACTCGTCGGCAACTGTCTTCAAAACCGGTTCGGCGTCTGGTCGTTGTTGTTTAGTACCTTCTCCATGAAAGTTCAATAAATTGATGTGACCTAATGAAGGCTCTTTTAATATTTATTCGTCGAGTCCGCAGCCAAGGATCAAGAGACCTGCAGTACATGAAACAACATGCACGATGTCAAGACAACAGTGACTTTTTTTTGATAAAAAAGGTCTTGTAATGCCGCGACTGGGTTTTTGTACAATGTCTGGTTTCGTTTGAGTCGGCATGTTTTTGAGTTCTGCACATGTTCCCTGCACAAACCGTGCGCCTGGTAAGAAGGCTACAGTACCAATTTACAGGGTTTTGGTAAGAACCGGCCGAGAGTCGAACACCAGACGTGCCAGCACTGAAGTGGACGCATTTACCACTAGACCACAGGCTGGGGAACAGTGACTGCTGAACAAAACTCTAGCAGCAAAGAACGTGCGCCACCCACGTTGCAAACACTCAACGGAAGCTAAATAATTATTGGCCCGCAACAAAATGCACTCGCGCACGGGACAATACTAAAAAACAAAAAAACGCCAAGTAGGATATTTGCAATCCGTCTCACACTAACCCGGCCAACGGCAGACTGGATTGCTTGAAGAGCAAAAATGAGGGCAGCCGATGCGATCTTGTTTGCAATGCTAACTTCGTGTTGAGAGGGTTGTCGTGACGATGTAAACCGTGACGCATTTGGTCAACTCCGGCGCCGACATGTGACCGTGAGTGGAATTGCCGTAAAGGCTTAATTCATAAAAAAGATGACAAAAGCAGGTTTGTTTCAGATTTAATGTGGTTTCCAGTGTTTGTTCAGAAACAAAAGCTGGTCTTTTAAAAAGGAACTATTTTGAAGTTATAAATGCACTGCACAGCTAATTCATTGACTAGCAATTGCTTTAGACCTTGGAAACCACTCATGCAATTTCTTTCAGAACTCGAACTCGCTGACCGATCTTTTAAGTGTGTAAACAAAAGCACAAAAGCAGACAGGTTATGGTTTACTTTCGTTTTATAAAAAATGGAGCACTTTCGGATTTCAATGTTTTGTGACAGCGTTACAAAATGAGGTTGTATCGGTGAGATTTTCAAACTTAAGAAAAAAGTCTTGTTTAAAGGTAATGTACGGAAATTTACTTAAGATCAGGTCTTAATTGAATGTGTACTGCAATCGGTTAAGATGTTTTGGTCAAAATGAGTCTGAAAAAACACGTAAAAAAAGGCTTTCGTGGAAGATCAGCGGGGACTATCCAGAGCACAAAACAATGCGAGTCAATTGATATCAGACCTTGCAAGCACTCAGTCTTGGTACTACAAAGCCACAGCAGTTATAAAGCGTCATGAAAACACTATATCAAACCAATGCCACTGCCAGTTCATGCTGTTGCAACCTCCCCGGTGGTGTTGCGTTGATTGTGTGATTCACCGCGAATGGGATGTGCGTGAAGAATAACACCATTATATATGTAGCGTGAGCAAGCAATTGTAAGAGAGATTGCGAGCATGATCTCTATTGTTGCTTGCTGCCACGGTGCGAATCTTTTCGCGCATACCGCTCGGGATTTCCGATCGCAACAATGCTCAATGTGAGGACGAGCGTATTGTTAGCATGGTGATGTACCCGAGATTGCTTTCAAGTAATCATGCGCTTTCATACGTTCAGGAGATTCAACAGTTTTCCTTTTAAACAAAGCCTAGGAAACTTTCGTGAGATTGTTCGCATTGATTACCTACAGTTATTTTTCACTGAGGGAATTAACTTTCACATATAAGATGCTGCTATGGCGAATCTCAGTACGCCCCTTCGAGGCAATCAAATATATGGATAAGTTTCGTGTTTCTTCCAGTGATTGAAACAGAAAAAGCGGATTTGAATTTTCAGATGTACAGAAATTTTTGAAATCATTGAAAGTCCAAGCACAACTGGGTTGGATAGTGATGTGTTGAAAATCTGGACAAATCCATCAATATCCTACAGCCGTACATACCCATTTTAATTTTAGATACAAATGATAGAGCGTTTTTTTTTTTGTTTCATTAGTTTCAAAACCTGTTAACAAATTAAGCGGTTTGTCTAAGAAACTAATTGGTAATTCTCACATAGATATACAAATAACTAGTTACGACTTTAAAGTACATGCATATAGGCCTATAGAGAAATGGGTAAGATTGCTGCCATCCTGTCTATATTCGAAACCAATTAAAGTTACGGTTAACTTCAACAAAAATATTCCTTTAATCAAGTGCTGCCTCGGACAACCACTTGAGAAAACATGGTTTTCGAGGATTGCAAATATTTTATGGTTTAGTGCTGGGTTTCTCGTTTTTCAACAAAACTGTAACTTCAACACCAAGGTTTGATCTTTTACCAAGATGCATGGCATCTACCATGAAAGACGAAACAAAAGCATTCTAAAATCGACATCGTGATTATTGCGGCTTAGTAGAGTGCATCAGTGAAACACGTGAATTTTGTTGTACGCATGAGCAAATGCTAACGGAACAATAAGCCTAAAGTTTTCGATGAAAATAAATGCATGTAACGGGAAAATTGAGTAAAATAAAATCAACTTATTATGTCCACTGCTCATAGAGCAACTTAAAAATTATCAACAGAAAACCATTGTGCGCGACAAAATGCAAATGCGCGCATGGCTTGAAGCACTCATTGCACCTGTGCTCTGCTGCAAACTATAAGCCTTTCTTTGCAACAAACATCAGAGCACAAACGCAACGTTCACATTTTTCCCTGCTGGAAGGCATTGTCTGTACTCCGCCTCACACCGACCCGATCAACAGCAGAGTGGATTGCTCGGACAGAAACAACGTTGGCAGCCAGTGCAATTTTGCTTGCCATGCTAATTTTGCGTTGATCGGTTCTTCACAGTCGCTTTGTCCTGCCGTTGGAATCGGCAACCACTTGAGAGAATGGACAGCTCCGGCGCCAACATGTATAATTTAGTCGGTTTGCCGAAAAGTTCACTTCATAAGAAAGAAGACAAAAGAGAATATCGCTTTTCGACTGAAAATGGTTTCAGGTGTTCATTTAGAATAAAGCCCTATTGACCAAAGAGGGAGCTATAGAGAAGTTATGAATGAACTGCACATGTAGTTTATCAAACTAGCACTTGGTCAACCGCAGAAACCACTAAAGCAATTTATTTCACAACTCACCGATCAATCGTGTAACAGGGTCTGCGAAACCACAAAAAGAAGCAGGTTTCCTTTTGCTTTCCTTTCATAGGAAAATTGAATACTTCGGTTGTCAAATTTTCCTGTGGCATCGTTGCAAAATAAGGCGGCTGCAGTGAGATTTTGGAGCATGTGAAAAAAAATCAAATGCCACTTTGCAGGTTTTGCAAATAAAGCACACGGAAATCCGTTTAAGATGAGGTCTTGATTGACTGTCTACCGCATACAGTTGACGAGTTATGGTGGAAAATGAGTCTGAGAAACCGCTTAAAAGGGCTTTCGAGAAAAAGCGGCGGAGACTATCCAGAACGCAAAACAGTCCGAGTCAAATGATACAAGACCTTGCAAGCAGTCAGCAGTGGCATTACAAGGCCATTGCAGTTAAAAAGCGCCATGAAAACTCTAAACTGCCATAAAAATACTATTTTAAAAAACACTCTGTGTTCATGCTCAATATAAGGACGTCCATCTCAATCAGCGTTATTAGGGCAGCGACGTAATCGAGATGATCTGATATTGGTGGTCCGCTTGCATACCCTCAGGATACCTAATTTGTTAAAGAATTGCATTTGATTGAAAAAGTGAGAACCAAAGGACACTATTATTTAACCACAACAACAAACGTCAACTTCGACACGTACAAAAATGAAACCATTTTGCGCTATACAACGGAAAAGCGTGAATGGTTCAAAAACTCATTATGCCAATGCTGTGATGCAATAGATAGACGTTTTGGCTGCAACAAATATTAGAGCATAAAATCAACGTTCACATTTTTACTTCTTGAAGGTATTGTCTGTGTTCCGCCTCACACCAACCTGGCCAATGGCAGAGTGGATTGTTCGGACAGCAACAACGCAGGAAGCCGGTGCGATTTTACTTGCAATGTTAATCATATACTGAATGGCTCTCCGAGATCGGTTTGTCGTGACGATGGGGACGGCGACGCATTGGGAGAGTGGTCAACTCCGGCGCCAACATGTGACCGTAAGTCGAATTGCCGCTAAAGTTTATTTTAAGAAAAACTGACAAAACGCAATATGAACTTTCAACTCAAACGATTTTGTTTTTTTTCAAAACTGAAACATTGTTCCACAACAAAAAGCTATGAGAGGTAATAAGTAAGCTCCACATCAGATGGTGTACCATCTAAGGGTGTCTGCTTAAAATAGATAACTGTAATAAAACAAGAAACTGTTTTTGGATAATCCAGTGGAAATTCAGAGCTGGCAGTTGCAAACGAATATGTCGCTTTATGTAGGAAACTAATCATGTTGCAGAAGCTTTCCACAGTACTTCCATTCACAATAACGAGTTAATAAAATAACTTAGGGGGGCACTGCGCTAAGGGACATTTTTTCGGATCTACATTTCCACCTGGATTTTGAAGTAAAATATCATAACGAGCTTTTGGTAAGTTTATTCGAATGGGTCTGGACGCTTTCACGAATGGAATATGCACTAATTAATGAAGTGCAACAAAAGTTAATTAAAAGCATTTTCACCAAAAACATTTTGAACTGTCGGCTTGCACTATCAAACAAACAACCTTTGAACTTCTGCAAATAGTGCAAATTCCCTAAGGCACTTGTAGCGATATTAAACGTAAAAAATCACATTTGTGCAAATTTCTAAGATCACAAAACTTTGGGACATACTTCAATGCCATTACGCCTGCTGGTTGTTCAAAGGTGATAAAAATGACTTCCTAAATTTTCACGGTAAGCGCATTATTTCCAATCATAAATTGTTTCTATCATTTCCAATGTCACTACATCAAATTGTTTTTAATGAATTTTCAACCATCTGATGTGATAAAATAAACAAAGATCTATGAAACATTGTGATCAGAAGTTTTGCATGAAAATATGTTTGATATATCTTGTTCTTGTAGTGAGGATTTTATATTTTTGTTTGTTTATATTTTAAAGTCATGTGCATGAACAATATTCGGCCCAAATCTCCGTACCATGAATGAACGATCTGTCAGTACTATGGATAAATTGGAAGTACTCCAGTGTCATGAGATTTTTTCATGTTTGGACGATTTTTTGCTTTTTCTCATTTCATGGTCTTCATTAACATCTTGCTTGTGTAGCCACTATTTTTCTACCCCCTCAAGAAAATCCAGTCTGTGGAAGCGTTTCGGCAGTGACGGAATCTGGGCAGGGAGCTAACTTTTTGTCTCTTTCTTGCAAATACCATAGGTGGCCGAAGTCACAATTTCAGGCTTTTATTCGAGGCCTAGTCTCAACTTTAAAATGAGAGTCTGGATTTTGCTCAAACTTTTTTTGAATTTTGAGGATCCGACTCCAGTTCAGAATCCCACAACCATCGATGCAACCAAAATCAAAGAATGTTTGAACTTGAGCAATGACGTTTCCAAAATCCAACGCAACCTCCAGCTAATGAAGACAAAAGTGACTTCGGATGCGGTCCTGTTTTTCACAAAATTTTTACTAAGATCTGGGTTTGAAAAAACACAATTTTACCAAAAACCACTCCGGCCATGCGGGTCCGCGGCCACCACTGACATCTACACCAGGTATTTTCATAGGGTATGCACAGCAGAATTGGTGAGCATTCCAACTATCAAAGAGTTTTTTTAGTATGTGTACAGCATTTAAAAAACAATCAAAGTATGTTTTTTGAAAAATTGCATTTGTTTGGACGATCTTGTGTTGGGATTTGTTGTTCAACAAACTTGTCAACACTAAATTTTGATAATGTCACCACCTATTGTTTCATCTAACGCATGAGAACGCAATCAAAACTCAGTTTACACCATGTTTATCGTGTGCTGGCAGAGTGCAAAAATGACGTAAACGTGAAACTTGATGAATGAATGATATCATTTTTAGGTTCAAGTAACTCCATGCAAAAATAAGCATTATCTCACGTAAAGAATTGTATTTGATGAAAAAATTGAGAACCAAAAGCACACTTTCATTTAACCGCAACTACAAAAAGAAACTTCGTCACGAACAAAAATGAAACCATTTTGCGCTGTATAACGAAAAGGCGTGGATGCTTTAGAAACTCGTTATGTCTATGCTGTGATGCAATTGATAGTCCCTTCGGTTGCAGCAAATATTAGAGCATGAAATCAACGTTAACATTTTTACTTCTTGAAGGTATTGTCTGTGTTCCGCCTCACACCAACCCGGGCAACGGCAGAGTGGATTGTTCGGACAGCAACAACGCAGGAAGCCGATGCGATTTTACTTGCAATGTTAATTATACACTGAATGGCTCTCCGCGATCGGTTTGTCGTGACGATGGGGACGGCGACACGTTGGGAGAGTGGTCAACTCCGGCGCCAACATGTGACCGTAAGTCGAATTGCCGCT
>JGI24158J21664_10014418_pt1 | contig 10370 bp, 7 predicted proteins | sample Ectturendosymbi3_FD_21664 | JGI IMG/M metagenome (IMG submission 21664) | reverse complement strand
ACCACTGGGTAGGATAGGATGGCAATTAAAAGCAGATGAAAGTTGAAACACTGAGCTTACAAACAGCAGGTCGGAGTTTAATTTCCTGTCAAGACTAATTTTTTACTTGCCGGCAAGTAAAGGGAAATCACTGATGAAAACTTTAAGGCTTTACATAATCATGATTGACCCTTCACAATACATATCATCACAAAGAAATATCTGGAATGAATGCTGTTGTTGCTAAACAGCTACTATGACGCAATGAAGAAGACCTCGAAACTGAATTCAAGACGTATAAAATGTAGCCTATATCACCGGCATATTCACGTGTTTAGTTTTAGAACTATGTGAAAACAAAAATCTGCAATAGTGATTTGAGGCAACGGCTGACACTGGGAAAAAAAGATGGGTTAGATTTGTAACACCCACGGTTATCAGAGAGGAATTTCCGTGATCTTGAAATGAAGCTTACATAATCTTTTAGGTGGGGCACAGCTAGCTGGTGCGCAAAAACAGCTGCAAAAAGTGTTACTCCAATTGATTTTACTTGCGGTCATTGATCACAAAAAGTCAGATACGAGTTTGTATTCGACTAAAAACTGAAGTAGGATAGGTTCCTTGAAGTAGTTTCGTTGATTTGCACCGAAGTATCTTTGGCTTATACTTCAAATATTTGATTAACCTGAAAACTTTCGAATTGGGGGGGCATTGTCTCCGTTGCCCCCAATGGCTACGCGCCCGGGACTACCTAAATAACACCTAATAANTTTGAGGCCCTTGTGAAATTCGACTTTCCCTTGCAACGTTAGACCTTATGGCTGTGAAATCCCAACAACGGTTAGGNACTGAACATAAACCGCAAAAACTCTTAAATAGAAGCCTTCAGTAACCCCAGGCAAATGCAAAGCTAACAAAATGTGAACATAATAGGCTATGCTGTATCTGTAACCAGGCAGAGTCTCCTGGCTACAAACTTTGCTTTACTGGTGGGATAACAATATAGTATTTATTATTGACGTTTCGAGAGTCTCTGCAAACTCTTCGTCAGACGATAGGCAAGAAACAATATGAAAGCGTACACACACTGCATTTCTGAAAACTTTCTGAGTTAGAATATGAAATTTTCATGAATCGAACATAAAATAATCTTTGTTCTTTGAAAGTTTCTGCAAATGTAAAATAGTTATGCAATGTTTAGAAAATTTCGGTGGGGGCAAATGCCCCAAATGCCCCCCCCCATGGTTGCGCTACTGATCCTCACCTATGGTCATGAATCTTGGATAATAATAACTGAAAGAGTGTTTGAACAAGTACAAGCGGCAGAGATGGGATTTCTATGAAGATTTCACGGCATGGCGCTTCGCGGCACAGTGCGCAGCTGTGACATTTGTAAAGCCTTAAATGTCGAACTGCTTCTCTGAATAGAGAGATCTCATCTGTGCCGATTCGGTCACGTGATCAGAACGCCGAGGAAAGATTAGTGAGGCGATTCCTACTGATTACACCCACAGAAGAGCGGCCCAGTGGTCAACCAAGCATGAGGTGGCGTGATTACATCTCCGACCTGGGTTGGAGATGTAATCCCGCTTTTTGTGTGGAACCAGCAGAACTATCAGACATTGCTGAAATGTTGAGGTATTTGATGCACTCTAGGGCTGCCATCGGGTCCTTACCCAGAATAGAGCAGTGAAAATTAATGAATGAAAAAAAAATACTGGTAAAAATAGTCATCTTGATCTCTAAATATCGATTATTTTTTGTGAAACAACGTAAAAGGATTTGCAGAGAAAAGAGTACGTGTATTTTGAGTGTATGGTGGTGGTGGATTACTGCTGTTTTATCTAAGCAAATTCAAAAATTTTTCCAAATTTTTATTCATTAACAGTAACACTGAATGGACACAGAAAAACAGCATGCCAAATGGATTTCGTTTTGATTTCAACACTGTTATAGCATCAACACATCATACTGTAATGTTCACAGATGTTTACATTCGATGACGATGGACCGGGGCCTAACCAACATAACAAGGAAGCCCCGAGCATCCACAACAGTCTGTGCGGTCAGCGAAGCGAGTGGAACGTAATTCTTTCAACTGAGGACTTCATGAATGGAGCAGCCAATCTCCCTAATCCTGATATAACAGATACTGACCCGTCTTTCGAAGTTGTGCAGTGGAAAAATCTCAGGAGCGTTCTTGTCTTAGATGTATCGGGCAGCATGGGCTCTGGTGTAAGGAGCAATTTCGATCTTACATTGCACTTTATATTGCCTTTGCCTTAAACAGTAGCACAACCACGTTTTTAAAGTTTTCATTTTCTTAGCTTTGCTTTATGTTAAAAAAGTTGTTTTTAAATCTTACGCCATGATTTCCTTTGTACTTGTGAATTTTAAGCTGTTTGTGATAACTTTTTTTCATTCTACACCACCGAAATACTTGTTTTCAGCCTAAGATATTTTTGTTTTTTGCGAATTTCGGCTTTTGACAGCAAGGTGCGCAATGTAGTCTTAAAAATAAACTTTGTGGAAATTTTGATAGTCTGAGTGTTTCAGCACTTTCATTAATAACATGTTTTTCAGACTCGTTTCCAAGACATGGTGACTGCAGCAAGCATATTCACTGATCAAGTGTCACATAACAGTGAAGTTGGTATTGTGAAGTTTGCAACTTCAGCGTCTACACTTAGCGACCTTCGCGTGGTGGATTCCGAAGTTGACAGAGATGATCTGAAGCGTGTACTGCCAGTCGGAACGGAGGGATCTACCGCAATTGGTAAAGGGATCATGGAAGGAGTTCAAGTAAATAAAATATAAAAAATATTTTTCAAAATTATACAAACTTACACTTTTGTCAGATTCTCTGTACTATCAAACGTTTTATTATGGTAACTTTGCGTCTACTGTTGCTAACCCCGTAAATAAATTTCGGCCGAAAGAACTGAATTGCATTTAAAATTTATTTCGGCCGGTAAATTTATTTCGGCCGAAAGAACTGAATTGCATTTAAAATTTTCACTCGGGAAAAATGCATTTTTTTCTGGTGTGGTCCACTAAGTTTTGTTGCTAACTTTTAAAAAACATCGAATTCTTGAAGCATTTGGATACTCACTTGCTTTGCATCTCAGATGTGACCTAATAATAGTTTATTATGTTTTTTTGTTATTTTGGCCAATATGAACTTTTAGTTCAAGAAGTATCATTTTAACATACCGCGATAGGTACGATAAACTCGGGATGTTTAAAACATAATTGGTAAACTACTGAGTAATCGAAAACACCACCTAGTAAGAGAGCCAGCATTCACCTGCATCAGTCAGTGTTTAGTACAGTTTGTAAGAAACTGCTTCAGCAAATCTTATGTCCTTCTTCACAATCTTACATCTTAATACAATTACAGCTTTGTAAAAGGCTGAGAATAAAAGTACATTAGGCTTTCATTGTATTGTACCGTATCTTACAGCTTTGTTTGCAATGCATTCTCTTGTGTTCGCATTTTGCAATGTTGTTTTGATGCGCCTTGCAAGACTTCTGGGCTTTACTCTATACATGTTCCATATTTGTTTGATTTTATTTAAAAAATATGCTTTTTGCATTCTTCTTGTTATTTTAAAAATTAGGTAAGGTTTTTAGGGATGAAAACCTTTTCATTGTGTGGTTAGTGACATATAATACCGTGAACGAAGCTTAATAGATCGTGCATCTTCAATAAGCGTTTCTTCAAAACATCACCTTTTATAACTACTTTTTTAAAGAAACTGTTGATGTACTTCTAGGTTCTGGAGAGAAACGGTGTTGCTTCTGGAGGTCACATAATTGTTTTGACTGATGGCGGTGAGAACGTTTCGCCATATGTCCGAGATATTAAGGATGAAGTGCTGGAAAAGGTCAGATTTCGGTTCATTTTTTTAACTGAAGGCTGCAATTTTGCTATTCTAAATGAAGGTTACAACATCGAATAAATGAATTTGGAAGCACCTTGCATTGTCCCTTCTGTCCCAAGCACTTTGTAGAAGATTAGGCACAGAAACAAAGCCTATTATCTTGAGAATGTTAAATGCATTATTTTCCTTCAAACCTTACTTGAATCTTATATTTTTATTGTCACAGGTTGTCTCTTATTTGTTTGTATGCCACAACGTTTCGTATCGCTTTTAGAAACCATTAAAATTGAAGTACTACAAACTGAAATCACGTTACCAAAGTCACGTTTAGATTTGTTAGTTCCAGAGGTTTTTGGGGCCTATCGCTTACTTTTAAGACATTTTTATGTGGCTTTGACTAGCACTACAACAAAGTGCCACGATATATTAAGTCAGGGTTTTTTAAGAAAATTGTTAGCTACCCAATATAAACCCGTAGGGACCCGATTTCTCTGATTCTAGGGACCCGATTTCTCTGATTCTAGGGACCCGATTTTCAATTCTAGGGACCCAATCGGGTCCCTAAAACACCTTAAAAACCCTCTATTAAGTATTCGTCAGTTAAACTTGGGAGGCCACGGGTCATGAAAGTTTGAGAACCACGGGCTTAGAACATCAACAGTCCACTTCACTCCAGATTTCGATTGTTTTATGGAATGTTATTTCAAGGATAGATGGCTGCGGAGGAGAACATTTACTCGCAACTGATATTTAAAAACTATTACGACAAACTACAGTACTCTCCAAGTGTCAAATTTTTTTAAACTTGGTCGAAAACTTCAATGAACTGAAAATCAGTAATTCAATATGTGGAAAAGCACAGTATTGGAAAATGACAGAAAAGTAACCCAGTGTAACATGTAGCAACAACACAATATTTAAGTACAGTAATGTGTAAGACAAGCGTTTACTTTGCAATTTGCTGAGTGAATGTTATTGGCTGTTATAGCAAGTTTTAAAGACAATCAACAGTTGCATGAGCAGTGCCAGTACATGCAAACTATACTTTTACCTGAACTTGTACCTATTTTTCTTTTGTTTAATAATATAAGAAAAGAAAAATTAAACAGGTTATCACAACAGAAACATTGAAAATATAGCTCTTAAACACATGCAAATCCATTTCTCTTGCGATAGAAATCAACATCTTTAAACATAAGTTGCAATTGTACTCACAACATTGTATTTATGATAAGAAGGCACACGTCCGAATTGTGTAGATTTATGACGCATTGTATTAAAACCTGGTCTAAGCATTCTTGTGAAAATTTGTCTGGAAGGCAGGTAGCTTAAGAACACTTTTCGCGGGTCCACTCCATGCAGTTGTTTGTCAATGGTAAAGAAAAAGGCCTTGCAGTTATGTGAAAATAACCACTGTTTCGGAAAAACTCGCTTTTCAAAAAAACGCTGAAAACAAGTAGTGCCCAATATTTTGGGATCAAAACTTCTCAACAAACTTCGGAAGTGTGCTCTGTCCAAAAGTTTTTTAAAAATGCTTGCTGCCTTAAATCCTGCAAGCTTTGTAGTTGTGACCATACGTGATTATACCCTGCTATGACGTTTGAAACACTGTTCAATAAAGCGTAAATAGCAATCATGAGTTGCTGATAATATCACGCACAGGATTCTTATACCCGTTACTACAAGATCACAAAATTCTTAACACATCTAATATAGTGCCGTACCCTCTAACCCCAACTGCCGTTTTCTGTAACACGCAAATGAACTGGACACGTGCAATCGCCATCTGATGGAAAGGGTACCTGATGAAACCTGCTATGAGATATTTATAACTTACCAACAAATTTTGAAAATAAGAAATGCTCTGGGAATATCCCAAAAGCAAATAATTTTTAGTAATGTCTTAACAATGAAAGTCGTTAAGCTGTATTTGAAGCTTTACAAACTGCTTCTAATTTCACACAATACATTTCGCAGAATTTAAGCTTGATGAAAAACATTTTAAAGAGCACAAATATGTAAAAAGTAATGTGGCCCGGCCCATAACCAACTTTGGACACCCGGAGGTGCGAAGAGTTTTCTCAGAGGGGCTTACATTTTTTAAACAATAACCAACAATTTTCAACTATTTCGAACACATTTTTCAGTGGGGTGGGGGCATTTGCAGGGGGGCTTTGTCTCCCTGATTACCCTGGTTATGGGCCTGAATACGGCAAGCTTTATATGAGACGGATTTGAAAAAATTGGCTGATTGCACGCATGCAAATATGTCACAAATTGTTCGTGCTTCCAGGGGGTCTACATTGATACTATTTTCTTTGGCGAATCACCCAATGCGGATCTTCAAGCGTTAGTGCAGGAAACCGAAGGAATATTTTTCTACAACGACTTGAATGACTTAACAGCTTTGATGGAAAGTTTCAAAGAACTGGCAGCAGACAACGATGGAGATTTGTACAATCAAAATATGCAAGTAAGCGTATAGTTCAGATATTAGTGACGTGTAAAGTTGATGTTCAACTATTGTTGGAACCAAAAGTAAATATCAAAGGCATAGTGGTATAGGCTTAATGAAATATTTATTTGCCGATAAGCAGTGATGAAAAAATTTTCTTCCATTATTTTTAACAAAAACACGATTAAAAATTGGCCGGTTGAGGTCTTGGAAATGCTTTCAGGATGCAATGGGTTTGCATAAAATCGCAAATGCTACAATACTTCTTTTCGAAGGCTATTGACGTGTAAAGCAAGCACGGCCGAAGTAGTCCTTGTACAGTGACAAAGTACCATGTTTCAACTAATTATAGAATTTCCGCACAAATTCTATTTACAGTATGTCTTAAATGTGGTAACTTGATAGTGAAGTCAATAATTTGTTGACAGTAATGATGGCCATGTCGTTTGCAACTTCATAATTCCGCCGTGAAAAAAAAACGTTTTTGAAAGAACTACCGGAAAGCTCACTCTATATGTCACTATTCATCGCAATGTTCAAGAAAGGGTGACAGATTTTAGCAAACAAATCTCGTAACACGTGAATAGTGCGCTTGTTTATGAGTTACTGAAAGAAGAAAGCAGCAATAGAAAAAACCACGGCTTGACTTCAACAATACTTTTTCGTAAAAACCTTGGTTGTCAACAGCTGAAAAACCTTTCAATCTGTTGTTATTCAAAAACTTTAAACATTTGTTAAGAAAGTAAATGTTTACAAAATTTTCCTTTTTGTCTAATGGAATTGAAAAGAACACTTGAAATGATAGCCATCTTGCAAATGAAGGTTACCTGCAAGAACTTAAGTTTTATGATTAAAATGACGCGATTTCGCAATAAGGCATTACATTTCGTGGACCGCTACGTTTTGTTTGACCGCGTGACTTGCCTCAGTCACCCGTCATCACACACGTGGTATTATCCTCAGAGCAAACTTGCTTTTTCTAAGCTGTTGTCGAACGCAGGTTTTCTTAGCTCATTGTAACTAGCCACAGTTCGTGTGTGTTTCTTTCTATACATCTTTTCAAGTGTAAACAAATCGCCAGTAAGGTTTGCCTTCAATTTACTTGCGCCATTTTTGTGGCTTCCAGCTATGAAAAAAAATTACATATTTCAATTTTCAATTTATTGGTGGTGAACCCATGCAGTACGTAGTGGCTGATGTATTACACGTAAGAAAACCAAAGTGGCTTTATGTCAAAATATTACGACGCTACACATCTGAAATAACGGAAAGCAGAGTTGCGTTCATAACCAACAAAGAACAACGCATCATGCAATGCAACGAATAACGAATGGAAACCATCACGTCGTACAAGGTTTCTACCAACTGAGAATGGCAGTCGAGGAACCAAAATAGTTCAGCGCTTACACGCATAGTTAAAGGCGATATCTCAAGTAATTAAGGGGATCGCATACACAATCAATAAGGCTGCAATTAAAGGGAGCCATGCGTTCACAATACAACAGTGGCAAGTGGACCTTAAATCATCAAGTAAGCTTTGCCTAAGGTAGTTTTTGCCCTGTGGGAATTTAACAATAGCTTTGAATCAGAAACACGTTGAATTCTCATCCCAAAAAATAATTAAATCTTAGCTCTTGTCATATATACAGCACAAAATCTACATTACAATGAAAACGAACATTGCTGCCATCTTGAACTGGCGGTGGCTTTGAAGTAAGCTCCTTTCTGGAATTCAGGACTGCAGCAAAAACTTTGAACTTCGATGTATCCAGCAAGGATTTCAATATTCAAGGATTATTAATTCGACACCATCGTGCAACATACTAGCAAACAGTTTTCTATATGCAATTACATAGTTTCTGTGGTGTGACAATATTTAATTCTGTGACAAGTTCTGCCAAACTTTCGAATTTGGTTATAGGTCTATGGTGCAAGCGCTTCGTTATCTGCATCCGAAACAATCAGCGGAGAAGTTGTGCTTGACTCTACTGTTGGAAAAGATACCACATTCTCTTTTGCTTGGTCGTCCTCGCCAAACCAGCCAACGATCACTCTCACGGGACCCGATGGCACAGTCTATAACAGCCCTAAAGTTGACACAAAGACCAAGACATTGACATACATGATTCCTGGCGTTGCCAAGGTAAGCAAAGTTTTTGCAAACAAAATAATATCAGTAGCATTTCGTGCGATGCAACACTTGAAGTTACGTCCATGTCACGTGCAATGCAGCCCGGACCATGTGAACCAGAGAGTTTGCTCTGACTATGCGAAGTCCTTGAAATAGGTTTGCTCGCATGTCTTTTGAACAAAATGTGTTCTAAACGACTTACAGTTTAGTCTGTAAAAGTAGTTTCATCATCTTACACTGTTCAGTTTCGTGTAGACATATATGTTCACAATGAATGTTTTAGAAATGCACCTGATGAGAGCAGACATGCAAGGAAATGACCTTTTCTGTTTAAAACAGATTCTGAATAAAGAGTAGACGCTTAGACGGGATCATTTAGAGTGGAAATATTTTGATCGTGCAGAAAATTTGTTGAATGGCATTTTGAATTCAAATTCGATTGTGCACTGAAGCTAAAAGATTCTGCTTGTGGTGACAAAGGGAAGCATTTCACTGTCAACTGTTTATTCAAAATTATAGTCAAAAAAAGAAATTACTTCCATTGCATCAATTAAGAAAAATATATGTTTGTTTGTTCAGAAAGGCAAATGGACATACCACGTGCGATCCAGTTCCAACTCGGAGAAAGTGAGCTTGATTGTGACGTCAAAAGCATCAGATCCTGATGTTCCTCCGCTGGTTGTTGAATCCAGCATGAGCACTCCTGAGATCGACAATGCTGGCGTTCCTATGGTTGTTTACGCCAAGGTGCACCGTGTGAAGCCTGTGCTTTGAAAACATAACGAACTTTTGATAAGTTATATTTAACTGGGTACTATGTGTCAAGACCTAAGAAAACCTTAGGTTAAGATTTTGTCTCCAGAATTCGAAAATATCTTTTTGGTTTTGTACAATGACGTTGGTTATTTCAATTAAAATTTTGGCTCTTTGAAAAAATACTTTGCATTCTGGATGAAAACACATAAGCTTGTACCACGATGCTAATAATAAAATTGAGATCTTGAACAAAGTATTTTCAGCACTTTGACCAAATGTACACCTCGAGAATGGATGTTGGGGTCACTAAATTTAACCTTTGCGGTAAACACCTAAATTGAATACTTTCGTTTTATTTTGTCCAGTCGAAAACTGTTATAATAAAAAATTTTCAGGTTTCGGCAGGCCAGGAACCAATTTTAGGAGCCGTTGTTGAGGCAAAAATAACACATCCATCAGGTTCAACAACTCTTCTAAAACTGGACGACAACGGAGCAGGTGATACAAAACGATAAATGTATGCGGAAATATTTTTGAAGTTGGTGTTTTTCTATGGGATACGTACTCCATGATACTTTCTAAACAATACACGTGGGGAGGATCCTCTGAGCTATTAAAATTTAGAAACATTTGTGTTGTTTATTTAGTGATTTCAAACCGAAATATTTGCTTGAAAAATTGGATACTTGAAAATAAATTGAAATGTTTACTTTAAGCTCCTGACGCAAGGAAATGCGACGGGGTCTATTCCAAATATTACACTGACTTTGACAATAATGGAAGATATGGAATTCAGGTAAGCATGCAAATGCTTTTTAGTTACGCCATACACTCATCACAGCTACAGTTAAAGCACAAATCTGTTAACATTTGATAAAGCTTAGTTTTCAGGAAAATATTTCTAGCGTATGTCACTAAATATACATAGAGATGTTGTACAGCTTAATGATTAAAGTTACTAACGATGTAAGATAAACTTTGTAAATGTTTTGTAAAGAGTATTACCATTTCATTTTTCAACGTCCTGCTGATGGTAACTGTTTACCGAAACGTTTTGAAATCTTTCTTCGTTTACTTTGACCGTTGTTTTTATCATCACCAAATAAAATTTCTATAAAACAGTTTTTATAGTCAGTAGAAAGATAAATATTTAAACTTATATTTA
>JGI24158J21664_10014416_pt1 | contig 10371 bp, 2 predicted proteins | sample Ectturendosymbi3_FD_21664 | JGI IMG/M metagenome (IMG submission 21664) | reverse complement strand
GTATTCATTTAATAAATAATTCAAAACGGTTTGTTTTGCCAATGCTGCCAATTCGTATTTCAAAATGGCAAAATTTTGGCATTGAAAATATTGACAAAAAGCATGCAAATTATTTGTAAAACGGTGATTTTTGACAACATTTGCCAATCTCAGCACCGTCTGGCAACCCTGCACCTGATCTTGAAACACGAGCATACAACCACTAAGGGACACAGTCAAGTCACAACAAAAATTTTGCGCCAACATTTAAGCATGAGCCACTGTAGCCCGAAAAGCTCATTTTTCGTGTACTTTATGCAAACTAACTGGGTTTAGGAGGTTTTGCAAAAATGACTCCCAATCCTGTCTCGGGTCATTCACTGTGACTCCAGTTGATTCAGTCATTCGATGAAACGCGTGACTCGAGTCATCACAACATCGATTGTCAAATAGTAACTCGAATCACTGATAACAGAGTAGCAGCTTAGGCATCACTGGCTAAGGTGCTGAGATGTTGGTAAGTCTTATAATAAATATCACGGCCAAAGCAAACGATACAACTGCCATCTTGCAAACGTTTCGATAACTACTGTTATCGAAACGTTTGCAAGATGTCAGTTGTATCGTTTGCTTTGGCCGTGATATTTATTATAAGGCTATTCAGCACTTCCGTTTTTCGTGTACCAAAGTTGGGCAAGTCTTGTTTAGTACAGTTGTCTCAAAGATTATTTTAAATGTTTTGCGGATCGGTTGATTGATTTATTGGTTGTTTCATATGAATCAGCTAATGAACAGAAACAATACAAAAGCCACCTTGCAAAAAAGTAACCAATTTTATTTAATTTAATTTTAAAGTTTTGAAACAGACACGAAGTATATAGAGTGCAAACGCACACAATTTGCACAACGCAGACTGATAAAAACAGCCACAACAGAACGCTTTATAACGGCGTTTGGAGGTAGAACAGCAGGGCTACAGACACTTTCTTAAAACACTATTGTTCGCTAAGCCTTAAGACTTAATTGGTACAAGACTTACATCCAGAGTAAGACAATTGTGAGTGGAAACCAGAATAAAGGAAAACACAATGGCAAGAGAATTAGTCAAAGAAAGCTGTTGCAGTTGATTGCATCGCGTTGAACTACTGAGGCAAGCACAAAAGAAAGATGGCCATTCGGGGCATTAACCAACAGGAAAGCAACCAGTAGCAATAGAGCTCCCTCGACGAGTTCACTCTACTACTACTAGGTTGCACTATCATTATATAGGGATAAGAGAATTACGATAATTCGCTTGTTGTGGCTATCCCAGTGGCTTGTTACTCATGGGCACCATCTAGCGGTGACCGTTTATTTACATGTGGCGCCATCTTCTGGCCTCCACAAAGCCAAGATTGTCACTGTGTCACATAGCTTTGGTGAAAAATCTTGGCGGTCATTTAGTCAAACAACCCCGTTTATTACTTTTTGACAAGTGTTTGAAAACAACAATGAGGCACCTGCCTAGATAACCTATGTGTTTTTCTGCCCCGGCGTTTGTTGCGTTAGTGAGTTTATCTGACGCAGTTCACTCAGCACCGCCAAATCTATCTATCTGGCTGTTCGTCCGACTGTCTGTCCGCCCGTCTGTCCACCCGTCCGTCTGTCCGCCCGTCCGTCTGTCCGCCCGTCCGTCTGTCCGCCCGTCCATATGTCTACTTGTTATAGGCCTATTCAACGTCTTAACTCATGAAATAGCAGTCTACGGAAGGTTGATGTTTAGATAGTAAACAGTCCTAACTAACAAAAATCTACTAAAGATAAATATTGGGAATCAAATGCAGTTGGCCGAAGATTCCCCTGGGTGAGTGATTTGAAGACTAGAGCTACAGAGTTCGAAAATTATCTCACCGCAGCGACAGAGAAGGTGGATAGGATAGTTCTATTCCCAACTTTGATCAACATATGTCATGCTTGCGACGTCAGCTTGCCTGCTAAATCGTTCTCGGACTTTGAATCACGTTTCAGTCTCAGAAGTTGCGATCTTCACCACTATATAATCCTCTACTATGTAATTCTTTCTTCAGCGTCAAAAGACACAGAGACAACGACTCGCCAAGTGCTCACCAGTCAGGCCTGGTCAGGCCAAGCTGCCTCAAAGTACTGGTTATAGTTGAGTAGTGTTTGCACTTGGGTTTATTTGCAGCTGTGATTACCGGAGCGTTTCAAAACACTAAAGTGGTAAACGTTCCTTTGGTGATCCTTCCAAACAGAAGGGCTACCTCAATTTTTTTCAGAAGTTGCGTAACGTTCGAGGATAAACGCAGAGCAGTGCGCTATCCAGTGCAATATGATGATGTGGCTGGAGCAAAAGCTGTTATAGTTTCAAAGGACTATTTCAGTTTATTCAGCTGGCATTGCTTCAAAAACGAAGTGCGACCTGTGCCAACACGCTGCAGAACATAAATACACTTTTGAACAGTTCTTTACAGCAAGAACGCATCAGCCATTTCCTCTTTTATCGAACGCATCCTTCTGCAATCAACTAAAAAAGTAGCCTGATGACCCAAAACTTACCTGGAACCTGTGGGTACCCAGTCATTGGAGAAAAGTCAGTTGAGTTCTACAGGTGAGGTACTGCAATGTACTGTATCTTTCCTAGTGAAGACTTAGGCCTACTCAGTGAGTAAAATGTCATACATAAGTTATTATTCAGTGTTATTGTGAGTGTCAGGTAACAATTTTGATACATCTTATCTTTGATTTATTTCCTTCTAATGCTGAATTCCAAGATTGATAAAAGTTGCTCCTGGTGATAATTTAATAATAATTGCTTGAAGTTAATGTTACAGTAGTGCTAATTAAATTAAATACTTTCTTTTAGAAAACAATCTTCATAGAGGCTTGATCCACAATGGTACATTTTCTTAGAACTTCATATAGGTCTCCCAAAGTCAATTGGTTGCTTTGTAAAAGACAGATATCTGTTGTAAGTACTACTAGTACTAGTAACTGATAGTAACTGAACAGGAGTTGCGAAAACCAATCTTTTACAGGTAAGCACTGACACCAGAGCAATAGTAAAAATAATGTTTCTTGTTAACCAAGGTCTAATTTCAGCCACTGCCACTCTCATGCCAAGGTTGTTCTCAGTATTGTAAAAATAATGTTTCTTGTTAACCAAGGCCTAATTTCAGCCACTGCCACTCTCATGCCAAGGTTGTTCTCAGTAATATAACTTCCCATGGGACCAAAAAATAGGTTTTAATAGTTGTGAAAACAAAAAATTTAAAACATAACAAATTCTTTGGATTACATTTAGGGGAAGCTGATACTGAATTGTAATTCAGAAGTAGTTTTTCATTGTATTTTTACCTTAGTTTATTATGTAACAAGGCATTTTCTACTCTGGTTGCATCATACATCTGTTAATCATGTCTGCACTGACAGTTTTCCGTTCTTTACATTGTACCATAAATTGTGATGGCCTTAAAAGATTTTTTAGAATTGCCTTCCATTTGTCAAAAATATCCAATTATCTAAGCCAAAAACAAATGTACATTTTGCCTTGAAAACTCACTGTTTTTTTGCCAAGTACACAGCCTAAATTGTTTCATTTTACCTTAACCATGTAGAATGCAATAAGAGCATAACAGTAGCATTGGCCTATAACGTCATTAACATTATCCATCCTTACACTAGGTAGGTCAGTTTACAATCTTGTATATTATTTGTAGTTGAGATTTTGATAAGACACCAATGTCAAGTATCTGAGAAAAACAATTGGGAAATGTTGTTCAAGCAAGTATGAACGCCATCAACCATATGCTTAATTTTTTGCTGGCCAAAACCAATCGTAAAATGTTTGTTAAAGAGTTTCATTCTAAACGATATTATGTATAGCTCAATATGACACTTGAAATTGTTTAAATTCAATTTGATTACAAGCATATGATGTGAATAGCTTAGAATTTTTTAGTGTTTTTGTTTTTATCAGTTGAAATAACAGTTCATGATAAATGCTAATAGCCCCAACCCAATTGTAACAATGCCAGTGTTTCTAAAACTGAAGTTACAGATTCAAAAGTTAATAAACAGTAATAGTCATTGATAATGAATTTGCTGTTAGGAAAAATTTTAATAAAATGGCAATGAAAGTTGAGATCAGTGTGTAGTTGCAGTCACCTCAAAGTGTACATGTATGATACTTGTTTGTTTTGAATTTTTTTGTTTTGAATCAGATTTTCAGTATATATCAAAAAATGGCAAAGTATCAGCTAAATATCAAATATTATTGAGTATATATTTTGCCTATCAGAAGTTTCTGGTTCAAAAGTTAGGGTAAAATAATGTTTTTGGGTAATTTTTACCCAAATTTAGTTTTTTGCCCATAACTTGTAAATTGAAAACCTTAGCTAATCAAAGGCTCACAAGACCTAGATTTTGCCTAGTTTTCACTAGAAACTTGAGCAAAATATTTCTCTCTTACAGTTATATAAGGCTCAGTACTCCAGTAATATTAGGTCATTTTTTGCTACGATACGGAAAAAATTAGTAAATTAGTATAAAGCTGAAAATTGCTGAATACAACCCTTAAACCACCTTAAACAACATACTAAAAGTCCCCGTGTGTCCTACTTGAGCTTTTCCTGGTACAACGTTATGATGTCAAGGGTGTTGAAAATAGTTTCGTACTTGTTCATCGCTTAATTGTGTTCTACATGTAACTTCATGAGCAAAATTTGCTAGGAGACACGAAAGACGTTCCCCCCAATTTTTTTAGGCAGTCGGGATACAATATGCCATGTCCCCCATATTTTTTCCTTTAAATTTTGTATGTGGAGAGATTTCAAAAAAGAAAGTGACATTTGTAACGTTTTGTGTAAAGAGCTTTTCATGTTAGATGTTAGACATAGCCAAATTGATGCTGAAACAAAGTTTGATGTGGCATCATTGATTCTGATATTTTTTATAAATTTTAGCTTCTATAAAATGATTTTTAGCATTGTGCAAGTTTCCCTACACTGCGAAAGATTGTTAACTGCATCTGTCCGACGTTTTACCCTGTGTGGTAAACAGTCAGAAAGGTCACTATCTGGAAACAATTGAGAGTTTAAAAACTGCACGTGTGCGTGCAGCCATGATCCGTTTCGTGCAGAAAGGTACTGTAACTTGTTTGTCGTAGCGTTAATTGCATCGTATTCAGAAACTGACAGCATAAAATTTAAAGATGCAAGTTTTGTCATAACATTGGCTGCAACGTATTCAGAAACAGACAGTGCAAAATCTGCAAAATTTCAAAATGCAAGTTTATAATGTTAGAAAGTTACATTTTCATGCAAATCTCTGCAAAATATTTGCCAAAGACCAAAAACAGCATGAATGTGTAGACTTAATTTCAGGATTGGTGGTTTTGCAAAAGACTGATTTCAACCATTAGTAAACAGGATTTCAATCCAAACATTGGAGAAGTATTGAGGTACTTATTTTTTTAAACCTGTCAGAGAACCTGGATTTTTTCCATGTTTCTCAGGGGATGTCAAGAATTGATTAATTCCTACACTGTTCAAAAGTAAACACTGTTAGCATGGATGAAAAGAGCATTTGCTTCCAGTGTAGGTTGCCAGATGGGTTTAGTAAAAATACTGGCCATTTGCTAAACATCAGGCTGTGTTGTAATTTGTAAGTACATATTAAATGGCACGGGATTCTCAAAAAACATTTTATAAATAACTTTTTTTTGACAATGCATTTATTTTTTGTGTTATTTTTTTTCAATTTCATAAATACCCAAAACACTTGCATTAAAATTTTTTCAAACTGTGTATAAACGTATCTTCTGTGAGCAGTCTGTATAGCCCTATGCAGAACATTAGCAAAATAACCTACTTTAAATAAAAGACGCTAACTTCAGTGTCTTATGTGAACGGAGGCATTTTCGTAAACTCTCAAAAAATAATGGACTTTGTAAAACCTTTTTCACATGCTGCATATCAATTTCTGAAGTGAACATCTTTCCGTACACTGTTTCATGTTATATGCTTTTTCTTTGGTAGTATTTCTTGTATGAACACCGTAACACGACTAATAAGTTCTTACATGCAACATTTACTTCAGTCTGCAACCAACATTTTCTAGCTCACATGAAACTCTTCAAACAATTTCTCACTACCCTCTGAACCAGTACGACTGCCTGAGAGATGACTTCCGGTTGATTCGCTGGCCTTTTGGAGCTAATTATTGTCCGGTGACGAAATGATATGTTTGTTCAATGCAGCTAGTGTGTTTGTGAAAATAAAGCAATTGCTATTATTTTTTTAAGGATTGACATTCCCTGTTAGCACTGCAAAAGACAAAAATCTTATTATCATGCAAAAACTTAAGAGAAATAAGGCAAACACCAAATTGTTGTTGACAGAACATTGCGTATTCAAACACAGCCATGTGCATCGGAAGGGGGCAAGGGGACCTTAGTCCATCCTGGATTTAAAAAATGTTAGCAAAAAAGGTTGTTTTCTTAGTTTCGAGTCGGAAAAAACAAATTTCACCACTTTTAGCCCCCTCCTGAAAAATTTTGGAAAAATCCCCTGGTGGCCCCTTTAAAATTTTTCCGATGACCATGAACACAGCCTTTGGCATTGACGATGTTAACAATAATTAAGCTAAACCAGCTATGTGCAACCCGCAGCCCAGTAGAAGGTTTTGTGCAGCCCAGTTTAGGTTTTCGCTGTATCCTATATACTGACAACTTGTCCTTATTTTGATAATCTTGAATTTGATATTTTTGATGCATGTGGTCCTCAGTGCCACTTTATCATGTCTGTTAACATTGCAGTTAAGATTCGAATGCCTTTAGTACGTAAGCTGAGCTAAATTTAGTTAGCTAAGACCAAAGTAAGTCATTCAATGTGCGGCCCTCATTAACATGTCATTCAATGTGCGGCCCTGGTTAAGATAGTGACATAAGTTTTGGCTCAGTAAGCCATTTGGCTTGGACATAGCTGAGCTAAACATATTCTCCGAAGGATTAATCTTTGTACATTTGATCACATTAACGATGGAAACTGCTTTATATCAAAAGAAATTAAAAAAAATACTCAATAAATGAAAATTGTTCCGCCTATTTTCATATCAAACTATCACCCAATTTTTATAAAACACACAAAAGCTGCAAACATTTTGTGTGACAATGTTAAGCCAATTATTTCTGGTGGCTTAAATTTGCCTACATCAAATTTTACAACAAGAGCCATAATAATGAATGAAAAAAAGACTTATTTTTGTTTGTGAGCGTTTGATTCTGGTGTTCAAAGTGCTTTATTATCCTTTATATCTTTGACAAGCACAAAACATGATCTCCTTTCATTTTACCTTGAGAGCAAATTTCAGGGGTGGAAGGGGCGGAACTTTTGTGTTCGGCCCCAGGCAACACTTAGCCTTGCTATGCCGCTGAGTAAAATTTTTCTGACAACAACCCATCTATGCTGATTTCACAATTAATTGCCAAAAAAACCTACTACAGATCACGTTTGTTGTATGACGGAGGATGGTTTGTAGGACTAAACAAAGACAAACATCTCCTTCACAACCTTTCATATAAGCACAGTCTGATACGAACTGAAATGCATTATACTACATGTGTATTGTGAACTCAAGCCCCTAGTTGTGTGGCACGAGCTGAGGGGCAAAATTTTGATTCTAGGTGAATAACACTTATGTTTGGGAAACCGCCTCTCAAGGCACAAAATGATCATATGTTATAAAAATTATGTGGGGAGACATGGACCCCTAAGCCCCCCATGGCTATGCCTATGTTGGGCGGAGCACCTATCCTGGATTGCATAATGGTTTCTTGCATGAGTTTTTTTTTCTTCATGGAAATTCCAGTAAAAAGCCGTATAACCCCAGCCATGAGGTAATTCCAGGATGATGCAATCATATGATGACATCATAACGAGTTCATGACATTACAATTTCATGCTCCTTTGTTCATTAATGTTTACATCAATATAGCAATGCATTTTATAGCCGTTTAATAAACACAGTAATCAAATAAAATACAGTCATATACTAAATTATATCTCCGTGTGAAGCGTTTTTTTCTAATTAATATAACCATCGACGTTGTGACATCATAGCAGTGAAAACTCAAGGAGGATACATGGGGTCTATTCGTATGTTGTCATGGCTGTTGAGGGGAGAACATATACCAATTTTTAACTTTTTACTAATTTTGCCCAATTACTCTCCCGATTTGACTGGCCTACAGGGCTCGATAACCTTGGCCAAAAGAGCATAAACTTACCCCACTTATGATGTCACCCACAAAAACCAAAACTTAAAGTTTTTTTTGTTGCAAACTAGGAGACTCGCCGAGTCTTTTGAGGGCTGCAACAGCTCTCTAGCACAATCGACTGGTCAGTTATGGTGTTCCAAAGTTGCATGAAAATACACAGCGAAGGTGTTAAAACCAGTAAAGCTAAGCAGTTGGGAATATCCCCATGAGAGGAATGCAAACACAGCTGTACACTTTACATACACTGCGGTAGAAAATTATCATTATAGTAACAACTACGAAACTATCTGTAGCATAGTGATGCAAAGAACAGATGAAGAACTGTGCACTAGGCTACAAAACATTAGTGATTGAACATACTTGCAAGAACACATTGACACAGCCATGCAGTGGGTCTATGGATGGTTATCACTGGTAATAGGCAACAAATAAGCCAATAAATAGCTTATCTTCAGATATTAGAACTTGTTCAAAAGTTGTAACCACAGTACTGATGGAAGCCATCATGCTTTCTAAGTCAGAGCTAAACATCAGATTCTTATGTCACAATGCAGTTGGTCCTTTAAGACCCTGTTGAATGAGTCTTTTTTCTAAGTTTTATCAGGGTTGATAGAACTCCTTTCCCCTATTTTAAGAAGCCAAATATAAGAAGGAAAGCATTTGAAATGATGTACTGTAGGTCAGTGGTTTATGACCTTTCGTTATGGCGGACCCTTTTGTGCCTCTAAAGCAGTGTTGTCAGCCACCTAGGTTTTTCAACCTGTGGATTGTGACCCCCAGAGGGGTTGTGAAACGTTTTTGGAAGGGTTGCAAGTAGATATTTTATTCACGCAGCTGTATGTATCACTTTTGCTTTATCCAAGTTTCATATGGGTTGTTGGGTTATGGTGGGTTGCTATAAGAGGCTGTGCTACAAAAAAGGTTGAAAACCAGTTCTCTAAAGCAACAGTAAACCCCATGGTTTGAGAGCATTGTTTCAAAAAGAAAGTTTGTCAACTAAGTCAAAAATGCAGCAATGTTCACCGTATCAGATGGTCATAGAGCACAACACCTAACCTTGAACTGCAAACAGTTATCTTTCTTATGCACAATAAATCTTTCATATAAGAAGTTTATAAAGGAAAGGTTATTTGTTTCAAAGGGATTTCATTTATTGCTAGTAAGGCTGTTACAACTCAAGTACTAGAGAAGAAAATTGAGCTTAACAACTTTATATGGAACAAATGGAATATACGTAATGTTTCTGTATCAGATAATTCTATGTAAAAGTTACAGAGCTGCCAATGAAAATACTTCTGAACACAGCTAATAAATAAATAAAACCAACTAATTCAAAGTATTAAAAGGAGCTTTTGTCAATAGATTAGATGCATAAATTGTTGAGAACTAACTTCAGAACTATGTCTCTCCTTATGAAATCACGACATAACAATAACGATGCTGCTAGATGTTTCAGTTGTCATCAAACCAATTTTTCAAAAACAGTGCCTGGTCAGTGAAGGGTGAATGATGATGTACATTACATACCAAAATACAACAAAAGTGTTGCCCAATATAATGCTCCAACTTGTTTCCACTGACCCTTAAGAAACACTCTTCGATACATTTCATATTTCAGCAAAGGCATTATGTGATAACATTTCAGGATGATGCAAACCAAGTTATCATGTATTGTAGTTGCAAGGTCAAACGCAAACACAGTGATTTTAGCTACAGTTGTCAATGTGTTTTCAGTGCTTGATTTGACAAGTTGTTTTTATTGTTAGTAATAAAAAGTAACTTTTCATGAGAAATGTTGCTGCAGATACAATTCACCGTTCCAATGTTACAAAGTGCCAATTTCACTAAAATAAAATAAATCAGCTTTGGGAACTCAAATCATGATTGTTTTTTTCATGTGAAGTGCCTGATAACTGCAATAGGTTTTAGAATGTGAGTTTTGTATCTTAATCTGGTTTCAAAAAACATGGGTGTCGTGCACTCGCCTGCGAATTCTACTAAACACTATCAGAAAGCCAGTCTTTAATTCACTAAGGACACCGCTCAATCATGGAGCTGAACAAGCGAGCAATGAAACTCTGAAACAAACACAACAGCGTAACTGATCAAATGCTTCC
>JGI24158J21664_10014412_pt1 | contig 10375 bp, 3 predicted proteins | sample Ectturendosymbi3_FD_21664 | JGI IMG/M metagenome (IMG submission 21664) | reverse complement strand
ACTGTACAATTTCTTTGGACAATGCAAAATTCAAAATTCAGTTATTCTTCTCAAAAAATTTTCATAACCAGAATAGAACAGGTAAATTTCAATATATGGAAAGTTGATTTCACTGCTGCACTGTAACCGTTAAGTGTGACTATTAAAATAAAACATGTACATAACGGTATTTGATGTCAGTCACCAACATAAAAAATGTTTCAAGCAACCACAATAGCCTAAAGTTTGGCAAACAAACCCTGAGTAAATATTTTTGTTTTGCTATGCTTAATCCTACACACTTTTTATTGCTTTATAAACTATACGAAAAATCACAGCAACACAAAAAATGAAATAACTTGACATATTAAAAACAGGCCAATTGGAAATGTATTCCCAAAACAAACAATATTTTAAATGCTCTCATTTGATGTCCTTAGAGTTACTGTCATGCCCAACCTAGCATTTCTTATGTTATTATCTGTAGTAAGAAAGATGTTGTGCTATTGTGAATAAAAATTACTGCATACAGTTAACAATATCTCATGCTGGTAATTAAGCAGTTGCGCAATGACTGAAACATTGAGCTACCTGTTTGCAGTGGCTTTGCCTTTATGATGAAAGACAGGACGTGACCTTCCAGCTACATTTACCTCTCCAGCAATTCCCACAACTACCATTGCCAAGAATTAGGTCAGCTGATGTGGTAAGTATAATGTGTTTAAGATGTTTGTAACTGCTTGATAGCAATCACAGCATCAATACTAACAACAAATCTGGTTATTGGAGTCTACCACAGTAGCAACTTCTTTTTGCCAGTTTACTTCATTAGCCATTAAAATAACTCTAGCATCTTGTGAGATGATGTTAAGTATTTTGGATATATATGTTATGTTGAAATTGACTTCAGCTTTCACATTTGTGAAATCAGTGCATCTGAAGCTTGACTTGGCATTTGGTTTTCCAAATTTTTGCTTTCAGTGACCTGTTTACCTTTCAAAATTCACTTTGAGCATATGCTGCAGCATACAGTGGTTTATTTCGAGGACAGTTATATATCAATCTATATGCATTAGGCTTTAATTAAAGTCATACTAGGCTGCACACCACAAGAAACAGAACAGAGAATTAGCATAACTATCGAGATGGACCAACAACTTAAGTTTCCGAACGCTATGTCCAAAACAATAGCATACTGACTTTCATGCGCGAATATTGTCAATATATTGTATATTGGTGGAATTTTTTAAATATCATACATGGGCACCATAGTTACTAGAGTCCTACGTGGGTTGAAATTTTTTGTCTGCTCCCGCCCCGCAGGAATTTGAGAAATCTTGCCCGCTCCCGCCCTGCACACTTCCAACCCACCCCACCCCACAGACCATCCCAACCAGTACCTGCCCCACACTTTTTCGGTCTCAAATCTGCACTTGTCTGAAAACTACTAAAAACTCACAACTAGGGCAAGTTTTTGTTGCAATAAAATCGTGAGAAGTATGCATTAATTTTGACAAAATTTGCAGTAAAAAGTTGTATTAGTGCACGAGCATTTTAAACGAAAGTGATTTACTCAGGCAATTTATTTACATACAATGCTAAAGATTTCCAAACATTACCTAGAGAGAAACGGAGATCTTTTACCAACAGTTTGTGTAGCATGCTAAAATTTGTGCATGAAGTTGCTTAGCAATTTGCTAAAAAGCTTGCGCATGAAATTGTTTGGCAAGCTCCACAGTGCATGAAGTTTCTTGGTAACTAAACAATTTGGCATGCAGTTGTGGACTGATGTTTGATCAGGTCATTTCTAAAATTGCTTTTAGGTCATTATTCAGTTTGACTCGGTTATCAAAGAGAACAGAAGTATGCTGAAATAGTTCTAAAGGATGTTTTTTAAATCAAACTTCTATACTTTGGAAATACTTGATAGAAGTTTCACAAAAACTTGCAATATAAAATTCCTGGAACCAGCTTAAAACACCATACTACCTAAACTCTGAGTAGGCTACGTATTTAGGAAGCTATAAAAACTTGCCCTATATATAACGCCTGAAGATAAGTCTAGCAAGCAGCAAAATCAAGCTGTTCATTTTTTCCATTGGCAACCAAAACTTTTCCACAGATCTGATCTTCCACATTCAACAGATTTGAGGTGATGTAAAACACGTTTTAGTGCGGTTGTGACTTGTAACTAGCTGTGTGTTAAGTGCTGTCTCATCCATTTAGAAGGGCTGCTAGACTGAAGTATTCCTCACCACGCACGACGGTTGCATTGGAAAACGGTCAATTGCCCACCACATGGAAAGAGCCTGAGCTACTGTTTCACAACAATGGGTTGTTACATCATAATGTTATAACTGCTGCGGGCCTACGGTGCTAAGCGCAATGCTGGCAAACAACTTCAGTACATCCACGTGTTTTGTGATTTTTGAGCTGATTAAGTTCATGTGCTTTGCCCAATACTCAGTTACCCGCACAAAGAATTTCTCATCCCGCGCCCGCCCCGCTCGCAGCAATTTCAATCTGCACCCGCACGCAAAGCAGTGCGGGTTCCCATACCAACATCGCAAATGCGAGTACCTGCAACCTGCATGGGTTAACCTGTCCCACGCAGGACTCTAATAGTTACATCAGCATGAAGATATATTGCTTGAGCTTTAATTCTAAAGATTTAGATTAAATTATATGTGCTATATTTAGCAACGTAAGTACCAACATTATGGAGAGAAATTGCCGCAGAAGAGAATTCATTGCAAACCTAAAACTTTTTTGATGTGGCCATTGTGCTTTTAGGTGGGAAGCATGAAGAATTTATGTAACAGGAATTGGGTTTTAGCACAAGAAACAAATGGAAGAAAAGAAGTATCTGGCCCCTTTGTAAGTTCGGTCTACTTTTATGTGCTTTCAAACAACTTGATCAGTAACTCTTAATTACTGTTTTGCAAATACGGTTTACGGTTTTAATAAAGACAAACTTATAAAACACTTGACAGGTTTGGAAAAGGATATTGAAACAAGAGTGATGCACATGATCAGTGTTGTCTTTTTTACTCATAATTAACCAAGATTAAGTTATAGTGAAACAAAGGATTTGTGCACATTATGTCCTTTCTACACACTAATATCATATTTAAATAGAGATACATTCATGCTACCCACACTTATTTCAATTCATTTATATTGAACAATTGATTCAAACAAGAAATCATGGTCTCAGCATCAGTACTGCGGCAAGGAAGAGCAAAAGGAAGGTGTGAATACTAATTCACAATAGTCAACGTATAATGGTTTTTGTTTGAGGACGGCAATGGGCCTTTAAAGTCCTAGCTCAATCGCACAAGCATCTTCCAGAAGCCGTTGATGGATATATCCAGAACTAAGGCCAGCAATGAAAGCGTCTCGAATAGCAGCTTCGTGATTTTGAGCAGCGGTAACGGCTCTAAAATTACACTCGGCGCTCAACGTTTTCAACCTTTGCAAGAATTCTTCCAGCAATTCGCCCACTTTTTGTTGGCAAATATTCAGTCTATGCCTGGTGAATACTTCATTCACAGGTTTGAGAAAAGTATTGTCGAGACAAGTTATAGCGTTGCCATAGGTTTCGCAGTCACGAATGCACGCATAAACTGAAGCATGAAGTAAGCTGATTAATATATCAAGCTTGTCTGCGTCAGTGACGCCCTCGATTCTTTGAATGTTACTTTGGAAACATCGTTTCCAATGCCGACAATTCCGAGGTACGTCAGGTGAGTTGGCGTCAGCATCCAACAACGGAGGTCTCATTAGCTTTTCCATAATTCCAAAAGCATGAAGTCTTTTGCTGAATAAACTGTAGTAAATTGATACTAAAAGACCTCAACAAGGCTTTATTCAGCAAAAGAGAACAGCAGTGAACACAGCCACAGTCAAGTCAGAATGACAATGACAAAAACAAAAGTAAGGACGCAAACCAAGGAATGCACAGCAAGCAAAAGCAACTGTTACGCTTCAGGGAATTGACTACCACAGGGGTACGGATTTTTTGTGAGTGACGTCATAAGTGGTGGACCTTTAGGCCACCTTGGCCCACTTTACCTGGCCCTAGGCTTAAACCGTTAGATGGTAGTTTTTTGCTGAAGTTTTTATTGGAAACTAGGCTACAATCTGAGTCTTTTGATACTTTGGACAACCTGCTACGGTTTCGGGTACAAAAGTTATGATCTAAAGAAATAAAAATATTTGACTAATTAACTAATTAGATAATTAATTTGTTTGTTTTAGATCATAACTTTTGAACCAGAATTGTTAGAAAGTCAACCAAAGGCTCAAAAGACTTGGACTCGAGCCTAGTTTCCAATGAAAACTTCAGCAAAATACTTTGGCTTAGCGGTTGGGCCCTAGGCTAGGTAACATGAACCAAAATGGCTGAAAAACTACTTAAACTATGACATCACTCAGAAAAAATCCACAACCCCCAACCAAAAAATTTTTTTTCGAGTGCAGACTAGAAGACTTGCAGATTCTTTTGAGGGTTTGAACAGCTATCTACTGCAATCAGCGGAGGAGCTATGGCGTTGGTAAGGTAACCGAAAACTGCTGATTTTAAGCCGAAATCAATGTATGATACATTCGTAGAACGGCTCTCAAGGCATCAAACTTTGCAAACACACTTAACCCGTACCTATTTTTCCAAACTTTTGTCAAACCCTATTTTGGCCAAATATAACAGAAGTAAAAATGGGTTAAATTTTTCAGATGACCTTCATTGAACCCCTAAAATGACTCCGTCGAAACCTAGGGGTTTAATCGAACAAGTTTAAGGAACCACTGATTTAGAGGTTCCGGAATATTCCAGAATTTCATTACGAATCAAGAATATCGAATCCTTTTCCGGAATAACTTGTTACATATGAATATAAGCATACCAACCTTTCATTTACAAATATTTTATATTTAAATTGAACAACACCGGTAAAACAAAACAGAAAAACACATATCAACAGCAACTTCTTATTGCAATATATTTAGTTTTTCTACATCCTGGTAAGTTAATCTTCACTGGAGCTTGCTCACGTTCAAGCCAGCACTGGAGAAGCACAGTTCTCAGTGACTAAATAACCTGTTAATTAGCTTGTTATGTCACTGTGAGATTTGTAAGTGTTTTTCTTTCTCTTACCCAGGAGCACAGAGTGAAACTGCAAAATTTATTGCGACTGCCAAACTTGTTGAAAACGTTATTCTTTGTTGACATTGCAATTTTTCACCTTTATTTAATCCATAATTATTTTGAATCTAAACATTCAAGTAAAGTCTGATTTCTGAATTCTAATACTGTACAATACTAAAGGATTTAAATGTATCAGATTTGATATTCTATGAATAAATAATGTAGACATTTATCTTACCTTCATAATTTTCTTTCATGAACGGAACCATCATTGCTGTGGTACATGAACTGAAACAGATGATACAAATGTAAGTATATATATTCTACAATATTTTGCAATTAAACACAATTTAATCAAAAAAATTGTATGACAACAGTGATGCCTGTTGACTTTCCCAACTGCTATATTTAACACCTTCGTTGCTAGGAGAGTTCAACTGAACCTTGGTTTCTAGTGTCTCTTAGTAACTCCATAATTCACCAGGCGATTGTGCTAGAGAGCTGTTCAAACCCTCAAAAGAGGCGAGTCATCTAGTTTGCAGTGAAAAAAATTTTTGGTTTTGGGTTTCAGGTTTTTTGTGGGCGAGGTCATAAGTGGGAAATGTTTTTGGCCATTTTGGCTTAGGTTATATAGCCCTGGGCCCTAATTGCTAGATGGAAATTTTTGACTCAATTTTTATTGCAAACTAGGCTTGAATCCAAGTCTTTTGAGCCTTTGATTGGCTTTGGTTCAGAAGTTACGGCCTAGAAAAAACAAAATAAATACTTCCCTAATTAGATAATAATTAGTTAATCCCCTAATTAGATACAGGCCACAACTTTTGAACCAGACACACTGCAAAGTCGATCAAAGGCTCAAAAGTCTGGGATTCTAGTCTAGTTTCCAATAAGAACTTGAGCAAAATACTTCCCTCTTGCAATTGGGCCCAGATCCAGGTAACCATGAGCTAAGATGGCCAAAAACCTAACCCACTTATGACGTCACTCACAAAAAATCCGAAACCCAAAACTATAATTTTTTTTAATTGCAGACTAGAAAACTTGCCACATGTTTTGAGGGTATGAACAGCTCTCTCATGATCGACTGGCGAGCTATGGAGTTACAAAGTGGTGCGAAAATAGAGGCTGGATTTCTAGATACAATATATTCGTATGCCGGCAGCAAACGTGTTAAAATACATTATCCATCAAAAGGAATCCTTTACTAGCAAAGAATCAGACCAAGATCTTACAGAATATATATTTCACCTATTAACACTTTGGCGTCCGGCTGCTTTCGGGGATTTTTGGAAAAAAAGGCCTAAACGCACGTGGCTTTGCACGGGAATATCTCCGCTCCTGTACGGGTTACGGACCTGGTCGAAGTGTCAAAAGACGCGGAAAGTCTTCTAGTCTGCACTTTAAATAAAATTTTTTGCTTGGGGGTTGCAGGTTTTTTTGTGGGTGACGTCATAAGTGGAGGACTTTTGGGCCACCTTGGCCCACTTTGCCTGGCCCTGAGCGCCAACTGTTAAGTGGTAGTATTTTGCTGAAGTTTTTACTGGAAACTAGGCTATAATCAGAGTCTTTAGATACTTTGGATGACCTGCTGGGGGTTCAAAAATTATGATGTAAGTTAGTAAAAATATTTGACTAATTAGCTGATTAGATAATTAATTAATTTGTTTAAATCATAACGTTTGAACCAGAAACGCTAAAAGTCGATCAAAGGCTTAAAAGACTTGGACTCGAGACTAGTTTCCAATGAAAATTTCAGCGAAATACTTTGGCCTAGCAGTTGGGCATTAGGCCAGGCAACATGAGCCAAAATGACCCCAAAACTACTTCCCTTATGTCGTCACTCACAAAAAATCCGCAACTCCCAACCCAAAAATTTTCTTCAAGTGCAATCTACTAGACTGGCCGATCCGTTTGAGCCCATTAACAGCTCTCTAGTGCAATCGGCGGAGGAGCTAGGGCGTTGGTAAGTCAACCGAAAACTGCTGTTTTTTAGGCCAAAATTGAAGTACGAATATATCGTATGCCGGCTCTCAAAGTGTTAAGTAGGCATTATCAGCTTTTATTCAAATTGAATCAAAACATAGATGATTCCAGTTAACTGCATATTGGTTAAATGCATCAACCGCTTTATCACATAGGATTCCTGAATCCCAAACCAAAGCCATTCATTCATGAAGAAAAGTCTGGTTGATCACATAACATTTAATTGCACAAAATAGATATTCGCGTATAAATGTTGTTTTCAGTTAAAGATTTATATCACTTAATCACAAATTTTACTTCAAAGAAAGGTAAAGTGCACTGTGCAGACAAAAGCCGTGGTACCATGAATTCAACTGTCCACATGAGTATGGACAGAAAACAAAGTTTCCACCTTCAGCCAAGATGAAATCAACACCGCAGGTTCAACCTCAAATTGTGAATTTGCAGATTCAACTGATTAGACAGCAGCTTTGCTAAGTAATTGGCCTTACAGTCCCCAACAAAAAATAATTCCAGTGTCAGTACACAACTTTGGTTTTGTTCAACTTTTTGGCACTGTCTAATCCAGTGGTTTAAAGTTTTTAAGCATCAGTACCCCTAGCCATGTTGAACAAAAGCTTCTAAAAATGCAAAAAACAGTTGCAAAGCGTTGGATTTAATTTGGGCATGTTTATCTCATTTATCATTTCACCATAGAAATTTGTTTCGCAATGGCACCTTTCGACTCTAANGAGCNTGTTATAACAAGGTTCCATTGCATAATACAATTCTTATTCTGATATAAAATACTACTCAATTTCCCTGAAATCTAAAAAATATCCCCAGGGTTGCATTTGTCTGATATAGATAATCACATATTCCGGCTAAATGCATAAAAAATCTTGGTTAATTCGCTATATGATTAAAGGGTTTCATCTGTGCACATACTGTATAATACACTTTAAGGTGATTCCTTCAATAGCTGATTTTTAAGCGCTCTGTTGAGCAGTGCTATTGAAACATGCATAAGTTTTGTATTTTTTGAGCGAGGAGAAAAGGGTTATTCCCAAGATTGCAGTGTCTGCTTCACATGTGAAAACAAAAGCTGTGCATGAGGTCTCCAATGCCATTTATGCACAAACAATTTTGACATTTTAAAGGACGAGCAAAATTCATATCTTGCGTCCCATGAAGGAATTCACTGATAAAACAAGCCGTGTCAACATGTGTGGTTCATGGCCAACCCTGGTTGTTTATAACCTATAAAAAGAAGTTTGTTACATAGAAACTGTGTGGGTATATACAGTATGAAATATTACTGAAAAATAACACATTTTCATGTCTGAACCTAATTCACTTCTTTTTCATGTCGAACTGCAAGCTTTGATCAGAATACAATTTTGATCTTCAATTAACTGCCAATCAAGGCTACTGATGGAATTTTCGCATTTTTTCTACCTTGATGTTGTTGTTTTAATTCTGCGTACCTCCCACATTGTTTATGAAAAAGGATAATTTCAAAATACAAGAAGTGTGTTTTTTCAGGTCAGATGAGCTTGAGAATTATTGCTTAGTTGTTGAAAAATACGCCTGTGCTCCTAAAATGTTTGGAATAATTTTTACTCCTTGTGGTAAATTATACAACTATTTTTAGTTATGATTTATTTGGTAACCAGAGTGGGGTTTTAAAATACATGATTGTGTAGCCCTGCATTAATTGTTCAAGTTTTAGAAGTCAGATAATGTGACAAGAATCTTCCTAACTTACAACAAAAACAAACTGTTTACAAAATATATTTGCTTTGAAAAAGTCTGAACAAACCCTAAGCCAAGTTTGAATGAAATCTACTCCAAAATAAGTAAAGGTTGTCTTGTTCACAAAAATATAAGTTTGCTAATTTAGGGTAGAAGCTGTTCACTATTATGTTGAGTATTGGTTTGTCAGCATTTTTACATTATTCATGAAATTGTAATTACAGAACAACATCCAATCATTTATTAACCCTTTCTTTATCCAATGTGCAATATTACAGAAAATTGATTTTTGTGACAGATGAACAAAACCAAAATTTTAACTTTTTTGACCCAACTTTTCAACTTTTGCAACTCTGTAACTCGTCAGCCGATTGAGCTAAAGATCTGTTCAAAGCATCTACAGATTCAAGTTGAGATTGAAGAAATTATTTTTTTGTTTTGGGTTTTCCGTGAGTGACGTCACAATGAGGGCATGTTTTCGCAACTTTTTGACCAATTTCACCAGACCCTGGGCACCAACCCAATGAGCCATTTTTTGGCTCAAGCTTTATTTGGAAACTACACTGTGTTCCACATCTTCAGAGCTCTTGAATGACTTTCTAGCATACCTGGAGCCAAAATTATGGGCGAAAACAAAAATTGGTAAAAATTTATGTACCCACAAACCACAAGCCCAGGTGGATTACACCCATATTCTATATGGCCATAACTCGCCAGTAGATTGAGCTAGGGAGCTATTCAAACCCTTTATAGATGGGGAAAGTCTTGTTAGAATTTAAAAAAATTGTCAGTGTAGGTTGTCATTCTTTTTCGCAATGTTTACATAATCACAGGATGTTTTGACAGGTCTGTCAAAACATGTGATGACGTCAACATCTCATGGGAGTTCAACAATCAAGCCGATTTCGTGGCTTACAGGTTCACTGGATTCAGTTGGATTCTAGACTATAACACGAGTCTTAGAGGATTTGATTGATGTTCCAACATTTCTGGTTGAAAAGTCATGGCAAAAATGATTGAATATTAATTAGGAAAATCCCCTAGGAACTTCCTAAAATATTTGGAATTTTTTGGCATAACTTTTCAAGCAGATATGTTAGAAACTCGACCAAGGGCTTTAAAGACACATGTTCTAGTTTAGAATAAAAAAACCTTTGAGCCACAACATTGGCTCATTGGATCGGATGATGCCGCCATCAAAATAACTGCAAAACATACCCCAATCATGATCCCATGGACCCAAACCCAAGACTTAATTTTTTTTTTATTCTAAACTACAAGATTTCATGTGCCTTTAGAGGGTTTGAACAGCTCTCTAGCTCAATCTGCTGCCCAGTTATGGCTGGCCAAAGTTTGGTCTTGAGAGGGCAAATTATACCTTTTGTGAAACTTACTTAATTTTGTCAAGAACTGGGTTTTTAAGCTACAATTAACCATTCCAGATATGCTAGCAAGTCAATTAAGGGCTCTAAAGATGTGCATTTTGGCCTAGTTTCCAAAAAAACTTGAACCAAAAAAATTTCTCAATGGATT
>JGI24158J21664_10014411_pt1 | contig 10375 bp, 6 predicted proteins | sample Ectturendosymbi3_FD_21664 | JGI IMG/M metagenome (IMG submission 21664) | reverse complement strand
AAGATTATTGCAGGTCGATGAACGACATACGTGCGATAGATAAGATTGGCACGCCTTCGAAAAATCAATCTAACAACATTTACAGCTGTCCGCATCGGGTCTATGAACAACTGTAATCTATCTAACTGGAAATTTATTTGCGTGTAAATTGCATGAGCATTTATCGCGTTAGGAATTTATCTAAAAAAAATACTGTATATCCGATTGGATAATTTGCTATTGTTACCTTATACCAGAGGTAGGGAACCTACATATTTACTACCACAGGCCGCATGAAATGTGCATAAGCACTGGCGGGACGCAAAAATTCTGTCTTTATCTAACTATGAGCAAGAGCGGCTTCTGATATCCTTTTAAGTATCAGCTTATCATGGAGCTTCATTTGGACGCGATGTTGTACTCTGACGTGGGTAANGAAAAGTTTCATGCGGGCCATATCAAATGTTCACACGGGCAGAATTTGGCCNGCAGGCCGCAGGTTCCCACCCCTGCCTTATGCGTTTGGCCCGGCCCACAGAATCTTTGCCAGGCTCATGATAGTGCTTTTGAGCGTAGGCACTGTTGCAGCAGCAACTTCCAAAAGTGCAAATGCTCATTCGGACGAATTTACGCGATTCCGCATCAGATCGACGTTCGTTTGCACATTGTAGGAAGAAAGAGATAAATGAACTATGCAAAAAACACAATTAAAAGCTCTAGCTTTTTTCCAAGCTTACGAAAAACCAGCCAACTTGACTCTGCTTTCAAGAATTTGCGATGATTCGGATCTTCTGTACAACACATATGTTTTATATGTTTTTCGAGCAATTAGTTTCGATCAAGGTGATTCAGACAAATGAAGCAACAAATTTAAATAGGAGCTTAAAAATCATTGCCTTCGTATTTACGAAAATAATGCTTGAATACGAAGGCATTGGCTACCTTCGAAACATCTACCACAACTTGACAAAAACTAATCATTTACTAGTTACTTGCTATAAATGAGAAAAAAAAAACAAACCCTTTTTTTATTTCAGCTTGACACAAATAACAGAAAAGTTTATTTGCATGTCACTAATAAAATAAAACCCACATGCAAAACATCGCGTCCGCCTGGTTTTTCATAATTTACACACACGTTTGTTTATTTCATCTAACCCACAAAAATGAGTTTACCGAAGAAGGCTATATTTTACACACGACCAAAGCTAGTGAGGCTTATTCCCACAGTCAATTTGAACGTGCGCTTTAAGGCAGGCATACTTCAAAGAGTACAATCAGCATCGGTGAAAATATTAATTTCTCTTTGCCAGCGCCACAGTATGGTAACATAGGGCTACGCAACATGTTTTAAAGAAAATCCTCATGACCAAAACAAACATCACTACAATATATAAATTTTAGACGAAATACTGTAGCTTTGAATTTTTGGTTAGCTCCTGGACTAATCTTACGGTCCGCTCCGAGTCCAGCTCATGTTCCAAGAAAAACGTCTGACTCCTGCTCGTGCTCAGGTACAAAATGCAAACTCCGGCCTGATTATAGTCCTGCACTCCTTCTCCGTGATCATCACTTTCGTAATTCTCTCGTATGATTTGACTTCATCATATGCAAATGGAGTCTAGCATCATCATCAGCCTAAGAGTATGGTGTCCAGGAATAACTGGCGGATCATACTGCCTGGAGTTTACGAGAGACCAAAAGCATTTGTGAGTAATGGCAACTAAAAATTCTGGGTTTGCTGAAAGTGTAGAGTCGATCTAGAAACCAGTTGGGAAGGCACTCATACCGTAAGGTTGAGCGTGGACGCAACTCTTGATGACAGAGACAGGATGGCGTACCTAGGTGATGGCAGGCACCGCACGTGCCATAGGCGCAACTTTGAGGGGGGGCACTAAAATTGTTGGCAAAAATTAAAATTTTTATTTCCAGTTTCTTGAACCTCTATTTTGGGTCCCATACAAGCAGTGGCGCAGTCAGATCAAACTTTTGGGTGTAACAAAATATTTGACTTTAGGCGAGAAGCAGTATTTTTGTTTGGGACGCCGCTTCTCAAAGCACAAAATGACTAGATATGCTAAAAATTTGGGGGGAATCCCCTGCCCCCCTGGCTACACCTACGCTTACAACCATAAACTGCAACGCTGCATGAACACGGCTCGCCCATATCCTATGTATTAAGTCGGGAGTGTTGCGTCAGCATCACCAAGCATTATGACAAAACTGCGGTATTGTGACAAAAAACGACGGTCAGACATTGCGAAAGAACAACAACGCTGCCTTGCCATATCTGCAAGACATCGTCCTTCTCACGCTATAAGAAAGGATAAGTCACTCCGTACTGCTGTATTTCAGGCACGAAGATATTAGTCAGCATCTGGTTGAGACGAGTTTATGTCCGCGGCTGTAAGAATCTGACAGTGATGCAAATAACTGGTGCTGAGGTCATATACAGATTACAAACTACTCTACATATTCTGCTGCGGCGTACTCCGACTTTGCAATACTTCTATGATGGCTGCTAGTGTCCGATAAAAAGGCTGAACGCAATGCCCCAGTCCAGAGACTAAAGTAGAGATCATTAGTTATTCCTCGAAAAATCAGCAGTTAGTATTGTCACCGTGCCAGTTGAGGAAAAAATGTTAACTCATTAAAGAAGTGATTTGCTACTCGTGCTTGGAGCTAGCTATTTCTGTCCAAATTTGGCTTTCTGTTTTGATGGCCAGACCTTTGTACGGTCCTGACTGTGAAAAAACTAAAATATGTGTGTGACAATTTAGGAGATGTGTACAGTTCATATGTAGATGGCAAGGAATTATACGAGAATATTCTGGATTGCAAAATGCTAGTCGTGCAACTTAAAATTATCGCGTCCTGAATACCCCTAACATTCTTTGAACTGCTTTGTAAATAATGCTGACGATGGCAGTATATATTGCAAGCTGCGAGGTATCTTTCAGTAAACTAAAACTGGTGCTTTCATACCGCTGAGCCTCAATGACTAAGAATAAGTCCGGGCAGACGGTGTGATCTATGCTTTGATGAGTATAGAAATGGACATTTTTTGAAATTCAACCGGAAAAGCCAAGATATATTAATTTTTCGATGGAAGTGTGTCTTTCGACCACATATAGTACATGATTTGCATTAAAATTTTATTGTATAATCCACTTTAAATGTGTCTCTTATCAAATGAAATTGTCGTTTGCAGTTGCGATCAGGCCCGTAAACAGGGCCGCAGGGGGGCAAAAACCCCTACAAAATGTTTTTCCCCTCCTGGAAATATGTGTTGGACATAACATAAAACTATTGGACAAAGTTTGAAACATTTGGACCCCTCTCAAACAAGTCTACACTCCCACTGGTGTCCCAAACTAGTTACGGGCCTGGTTGGAATATGTTGTTTGATTTTTTTTGTAAGATATACAATTTTGTTAGGCAAAACTATGTAGGCCTATAAATTATGATAACGTTATTATCCAATGTGTTGATATTCTCCATAATAAAAATGAATGAGTATAGGAGTATGGTACTTATGGATAATTTATATTTTATTCACTGAAAAATATAAAGCAAAAATAAACGCAAATGTTTCCGTTTAAAAACATTTATTTTCTACATGGTTTAACTTTCGTGAAAATTGTGCCTTAAATTAACAGAAAGGGCGCACATTTAAACTTTGCCATGGGCGCCGTTTTTCATAGATACGCCACTGCAGAGACATGCAGGATTCTAAGAATCAGTCTCTCTTATTTGTTTTTGGCTGGCAACATTTTTTTTGAACAGCACACCAGTAACGTGGAACACCAAGAAAATCGTTCCGGCCAACGCAGGGTGGCTACGCGCATGCACACGCGTACATGATACGCATAAAGTGTATTATGTTGCAATGACAGTTGGCGCTCCACCTGCATCATGAGAAGAGGTGTTAGACTGTGTACAGCCGCTGCGCAAGCTTTTGTAGGCATTAGCCAACAAGGCTCTACTTTCATGACTTTCCAGTAAGCCACACTTGCACATATCGGTTTTCAAGTATCTTGTGTCCACAATGGCGATGCGGTAGAATCTGTTAGCAACCTTTTGAAGAAAAGAAAATTGATCTCACGTAACTGTACGCATACGCAGTGCTGAAATCCGCAAGCACCGTTTACCGGCGAAATACTGAAGGGTTGAAACAAGGCCAGAGAAAGCCAGCAAACACAAGACTAAAATAAATCGAAACACAAGTTGCGGCACGTAGAACTGGAAAATGCGCCGTTCTCAAATAATTGCATTCACTGAAACTGAAAAACTATCTGACACTAATGACGGAGCAACAACAACACAACGACGGAATCACTCCGGGATGACTACAGCGAATGCGTAAAGATCGTCGTAAATTACAGACGTAGTTTGGTGAGAGCTTTTATATGAGAAACGTTGGTATGGGAACTCAAAGGTTGATGAATGAAAATTGCATGTGTGGTGAAAATGAGGCCAAAAAAATAGGCAAAGCAGCGTGGTAAACTTTTATTAACACCGCAACGAGTATAAAAAGAGATTTCACACGAGTGAGGATCATTTTTTGAATATTAATTGGTGCGTTAGTTTTGTTAAAGTCATTTATCTTAACCGCTATCCAAAGAGTGAAAATGGGTAATTCTACAAATGTACAAGTGCAATAATTATAAATGCTTGGTAAGTCATATGGAACACTGCATAGAGCGACGATAATGGTATATGATCGCTGTCATCCATATCATCTGGTTTATTCCAAGTGCATCGGTGCTCTAACCATCTGTTGGAAAACTTGTTTTCTGTTTAGCCATCGCATACTGTGGACTGTATATTACACAAAACACCACATGAATTCCACACTTTGTCCATGTGAGGTTTGGACAAAGCGAGAATTTTAGTGAGAAAAGAGTTGTGAAATACAGTATATGGAACTTTGGATTGGTTATATTTTCCACTAGACCACAAAACGCGCAGAGCTTGCAAGGCCCCAACCAACCTTTGGTTCTGTTTGCCTTATTCAAAGCAATGTTCTTGTTGTAAATTGGTTTGTTTTTGTCAACTGGAGCAGATCCTTTGTTTCTCTTTTAGACTTATCAGGTGGAGTAATGACGTAACACAAACCTGTGGGTAATCTTTCTTGTCGCAAAAATGTAGCAACTCCACCACTGCCTTTCATGGAATGCAAGGATATTCATTTTGAATTCTTAATCCCAAATTACTGATAGGCATCACTGTTTGCAATAAAATCTTACTGCCGTCATTACGAAAGTCAATAAACTTTTCTTAAAGCTTCAAAGATGTCAACAATTTTCTTAAACTCATGCACTCAGGGCAATGCTTTTTCAAGTGACAGCCATCCTGCATCGGCAGGTACGATTCACGTATACTTGTCCCATTTCTTTAAGGGGCGTCATTGGTTTCACTAGCGCCTGACCCTGGCTGCGGTCAGAGGGAATGCTGCCAGCATTTTGGCCTGTGTGCACGTTTGATGTCAAGCCTTAGACTGTGAGTTAACAGTGATGGTGACATGCAACATCAATCAGAAAACAACAACAATTGTGGCCATTTACAAGCATGAATCTGATCTGTGTATATGTGCTTGTGGCAATGAAGAAGAAATACCCTTTGCGATGTACAGGCAAGATTAGTCTCCTCAACAATGAATGCCGTCCTAGTTTCTCAGAGCTGTGCGAGCGAGTACGGTTGTCTTACTCACGCTTTCAGCTCGTGTTAATATTTGAGGTTAGAATTAACGACGCAATGCGATGTGGTTGAATGGTCAGAGTTGATTCAAAGTGGAATGCGGTTAAAGAGAAACGTTTATTAAACTTGTGGAAATTATCATCATTCTTCTTTGCTCGGACGCATCTACAGATTTAAGCAGCGAATGAAGAAAAAATTTAAAAGGAATAGGGTTTATCTATTGGACGTGTCTTCTTGCCGCTTATTTCCAGTACAGGCGCGTAGCCAGGGGGGGGGCAATGGGGGAAATTGACCCCCCCAATTCCGAAAGTATCGCTAGCAATTTTCAGGTTAATGAAGCTTTTGATGTGTAAGCCAAAGAAACGCGTCAGTGCAAATCAACGAAACTGTCAAAAAAAAAAAATATTCTACTTCAACTTTTAGTCGAACCTGAAGAAAGGAGGATGGCTTATCAATTCCCCATGATTAATCAAACATTGTGTGCAATGTAAATGCTGGAGAATTCATGCCATGCCTGGCCTTCACCTGAGGCTTAAATCCGTGTGGAAGTGGTTATAATGAAATAGAAACTTTTATCTACGAGCTTGTAATCACTAAATGAAAGTAAAACAAGGATTAGTCTAACGCTTTTCGCAGCTGTTTCTGGCGCACCAGCTTGCTGTATCCCGTCTGATGGTGATGCAAATTTCATTTCAAGACCATCGCAAAAATTCTTCTCTGTAAATTCTGGCATGCTGAAAATGCTGTATATTTTGCCCTTGACTGCATCATCAGCCGTCGCTTTAAATTAACATCGTAGATCTTTGTACAGTTTTACAACTAAATGTATGAATATGGTGGTGATATTTTGTATGCCTTGAAGCTTATGCCTTGGCTAAGAAGCAATTCAGTTTCATGGTCTTTTTTACTAAGCAATTGGACCATGGACACCGTTTAGCAACAAAAGCGATTATTCTAGATACTTAGTTATGGTGGCCTATGGACCTATTGACCTACTGTGACTGTTCAATCACAAATATGTGGAGCCTTAACGGTTTCATCAATGATCTCCCATTACCTTACCGGCGAGTAAAAAACAATTTTGTCAAGTAATCAGAATCCGGTCTGTACATAGTCTGAAAGTGTTTCAACATTCACCTGATGCTAGTTACCACCATATCCTACAGTAAATTTAAAAGCATTCATCTGCAACGCGAAGAGTCAGCAGAAAAATCTAACGAAAGTAGAAACATGCTTTTTATTTTGTAAGTGTTAAGGCCACTGACACTGCCATCTACTTACAGATAGCTTGGAATCTGTTTTCTCGATAAAGCGCATGTGACGAATATGTACCTAAATTGAATTTTTCCTAGTCGATTGGATTTTTTTATTTAACCACTAATAGATTTAAAGAAAGACTTCAACCGCTTACTTACCAAACGTTTTTGAGCGCTACCCAAATCTGAGTTTGGTGAACACCTGGCAACCCAAACCTCAAACAACGTATGAAAAAAATACTGGAAGTGTGGTTGATTTTTGGCAGCAAGTTGCTAAGTTCGTTTTTAATGTCAGCAATCTACGCTTTTCTCAAGTATCTATGCCACAGGCAGACAAGCAGGGGTAAAGTTGAAAATTTATAAATCCGATTTGGATCGCCTCTTCGCGACCCATTTTTTTGACCCTTCTCCACCTTCTTTGGGTTTTGATTCATACTTTTGAAACCGGACTGGGCTAGATCAACTAACCAACCATTGTGTTAAGCTGCTGCGACAAGTAAATATAAAAAGCGCAATCACAATGGCGGCCACGACGACTCCTTGCTCAACTGCAATATTGGCTGAGAAAAGCATACTGCAGACCTTGCACTTAAGAGTATAGCATCAAGATCTTAAGAAACGCTTTCGCAAGAAAGTTTTATGAGAAAATGGTGGCTGTCATTCGACGTAGAAACTTGGAAATTTACTATACATAAACTTTTAAAACTTGTCAATTCAAGGAAAACAGACTTTCTTTTTGCCGGCTTAATCTGAATAGAATTTATTCTGAAAAAGAAGCGCCAGAAAAAGACAGATGATGCTTTAAAGCAAGGAGCATTGTGCTATACATTTAAATGTTGAAACTTGGTAGTTGTTTACCTCCCCTATCAAAATGTCTGGCTTCGCGCCTGGTCCAGTAGATGTCGGCGGCATCAGTATCACCAGAGTTGGGAAAGACTTAACCCTAGGACTACCGAGATTTTTTTCTTCAAGAATTACCAATGAGGTCAATTGAACCTTGCGTTGAATATGAGTGTTTTTTTCGCACACAGCGAACTAGTTATCGCATCTCTTTGATACAAAGAACTGTTGAAGTGTGACGTTTGTCTGTGGTGACGTCACAATGAGTTCGCCGCCACGTTTTGCGCATGCGCAGTGGTGAAATTGCGGATGCAAACTGCTCAAACGTTATGCTGCGGCAGGGGCCAAGTTTGCTAGAAACCTTAGGGGGAAGAAACGTTGTGTGGTATGCATGTTAGTGTGCATATCATACAAGCATAATCCTGTTGGTTGCGTTTCGATGACGTCACCATGTTCACTCAACCGTAGTACGACCTTTTTGTATGATTGGCAAATTATGGAGATGATATAATTTGACCCCACTGCCCCATTGGATACGTCCCTGGTGTTATGGCAGTTGCAGAGAGTGCTGCGCTACTATCTAACAATGATAACTAGGTATTTGATTTGTGTTTTTATCAAGTAGGCTACACAAAACGTTAGTATTAGCGCTTGAAGTGTTCTTGAAAAAGTAGATAAAACTGTGAAGACACTTCAATTATTCTTCAAAAAAACAAACATTACATTAAAAAGTAGAATTTATGAACATGTATCTCTGAGATTCAAATAATTGGCAGTAACACAATGCAATTCCAATTAATAGACATGTCTCTGGGATTCCATTGACTGGCACAATGACCCGAAAGTACGCCTACATCATACTGTTTTTTTGTCATGAACATCGGGATAATATTCAAATTTTGCCCAACATACGTTACCTTGCATCAACAGACTTAAAAAATTCCTTGCCAAAATCTTGCCAGTGAAATTTATACAACTTTATTGATACCACAAAACATTCTGGGGGGTAAAAGATTTTGTTACCCCCTATTTCCATAGGTTTGGAGAGACGACCCCCCATTGCGGAGTACTTACCATTATTTAGCTTGTAAACACCAAAAGGTACGTGAAGACAAGGAGGCTATCATGAAATGCACGTGGCAAGAATTCAGGTTTGTGGATCACCTTGTTCAAGAGGTTTCTCGAAGACATCCTGCAGCTTTCCACAAGACGTAGTATGCAAGTATGTGGAATCTCTCATAGTTGAGCGTTCGATAGTGACCTTGTAGCTGTTTTTCACAGGCATCCTATAGCTGTTTATCTCAAATGTAGGTTTGCGGTTTTTGTTATATTGTTTGGTCAAAGATCTGCTCAAGTAGATTTTATCATCAAACTGGCAGAAAAGCTGTGCTCACCAGAGAAAAACTGTAAGGCATGTAGAGACCCCATATATTGCATCTGAAACGCATTCAAGGAGCTGCTGAGGCATGTCACTCCATAAAAGAACCAAATTCCGAATAAACCAGTCAAAGCAAACAAGAATGAAATGTTGCAACTGTTCAAAGTGTGTGTGTGGAACGTGTTCTGGTCCTGTGTGCAAAAGTTGTTTCGAAATGTAATTGGATAGCTCAACATTCTCAGCTTAGGGGTCAATTGACCCGTATGGTAATTAACCGTTTTTCCATCGTGAAACACTGGTTTTGAAAACAAATTTGTTGTCGACATGGTAGTTTGCCCAAGATACAAAAATAATAAAAGTCAACACATTTTTGGTTCCTAGCTGCAAAACTTTTTCCTAAAATTTGAAAAGAAAATCGCAAAAGGGTCAATTGACCCGTATGGTAGTCCTAGGTTTAAGATGCGTGGCAGCTCTTTTTCCACGCTGGTGGTACAAACAGGCGCATCTCAACTCATATACTTTGTAACCCATAGTTCATCTGTGCATGCTGTGTTTTTAGATACCTCGAAAGCATTCGATCGAGACTACACATGAAACTATTCGAGAAACTAATTCAAAGAAAGGTGCCAATGTGTTTTATGCGCGTACTGAAACATTGGTACAAAGAACAAACGATGCAAATAAAATGGGGCAAGCATTTTTCAGAATCGTTTCATGTGTCTAATGGGGTTAGATAAGGGGGGGTACTGAGTCCGTACTTGTTTGCTGTTTATTTAGGTGATTTGTCCAATGAACTAAACAACATTAAAGCAGGGTGTTGTATTGGTGAAGACATTAAATCACTTGATGTTTACTGATGACATTTGTGTATTTTGTCCAAGTGTACGATGGCTACAAAAATATTAGATGTGTGCCAGGCTTATGCAGAATCGTATGGGATTATTTTGAACAGCAACAAAACTTTTTGTATGACGTCTAAGTCTAAGAGTGCAAAAAGCACAGTCACTCAATTACTGACAAATGGTGGTCAAAACGTAAAATCTGTTGACCAATACAAATATCTGAGGATTGTATTGGATACTGAGCTCTCAGATGACAAAGACATTCAGAGACAACTGCGACATCAATATTGTGCAGCAAACAAGCTGCGAGCCTCTTTTTCCCGTTGTTCAAATGCAGTTAAAAACGTGCTTTTTCGTTCCTTTTGTACGCCCATGTATGC
>JGI24158J21664_10014410_pt1 | contig 10376 bp, 5 predicted proteins | sample Ectturendosymbi3_FD_21664 | JGI IMG/M metagenome (IMG submission 21664) | reverse complement strand
TGAAATTCCTTAGTAACAATGAAGGCGCACAATAGATTGAAAGCGGTCACCATGCCACCACACTTGCCACGAGCACGCAAAGGAAGCAACTCGGACATGAGTATCCATGGTATGGGTCCGAGTCCCAACGAGAAGGTGGCAATGTAGACGATGAGGCTTAATAATGCAAGCCATGACAGTTCTCCTTCAACGTAAATTTGTGTCATTACATAACGGCTTGAATCAATAGCGCATATATTCGCATGAAGCTGAGGCGATTGTACATCTGAATAAAAAACTAGTTGCGAAATGCAGTAATTCAACACTTCCATGACATAAATCGAGTGTATAGATCATCTCAAACAACAGTGAAGTAACAAAAGGGAGAGAGCGGAGAAAGACCTCGTGCTTCAAAACACGGATAACTGGGCTAAGGAATGATCCTAGGCGAAGCGCGAAACTTCGCAAGGGATACCCGGCCTGGTTCAAATCACAAGTATTTTTCGAAAAACTTTGTGGGAATATTTGTTCTGGAAACAAGAAAAAAAACACGACCAAAAATCGTTCTGTCCATGGCCTGCATTGCTGAAACTTCAATGCAGCCAGATCAGAAGTTACGAGGCTTGTTTTCAAAAATACTTGAAAGAACTTGCTCAATTAGGCCATGTACAGTTGCAGTTGCAGACCGTTTTAAGTATAACGGATTAACAAGCACATCTGGAACGTTGCTACGAAGTTACAAACTTAAATGTTCGTGTGGCCATTCTTATATTGGTCACATTCAAAGACGTCATCCTTCAATATCTAACTACCAAACTATGCCGTCGCCAAACATTTGTACTTAAATCGAGATGATTTTTATGGACTTTAAAAACCCAAAAATTTTGACTTCTGTTTTCAAACACCGTGAACTGTTGAATGAAGAGACAATCTCAATACAAGAGCAGCAGCCTGAAATTACGCAGATGATTTTCCATGCCTGTAATATTTTAATATATAGATATCCACGCTATCTGTTTGTTTGATGCTTACTTTTTATATTTATTGTTAATTTCGTACGCTTATTCTCGGTATTGATATAACCATATTATGCGAACTTAGAATTTCAGTGACTATCTTTTGTCACCACCCACCAGTTGCAATTTTACGTTGATCTTAGGTAATCTCTAATGACCACGCAAGTTATACATAATCTTTTCAAAGTTGTGGTATTTTAGTATTTTCTTAACATCCTTCACTTATTGTAATCTGCGCACAGCCTCTCATTGGTAGTCTTTGTTTTGTTTTCAGCATTTTCGCGTTTCTGGCAAACAATCTAGGTTTAGTTCACAGCATTTTCAACATGGTCAGAGGTCATATATTAACCTATTTATGTCAAAGCCCTCCGGTTTTGAATTGCTTTCATTGCCTTAGCGGTCCTTTCAAATCTGATTGAAAATGGATTAAAATCCATCTGACTCGTTTTGAAATTAGCGATAAACAGTTATTGGAAGGTTTTTTTAGTTTTGATGAAACTCACCAGGTTGCTTTGGATCGTTGAGCTGAAAGTAGATTCCGAGAGCAGCTATGCTGACCGCCATAAACGATGCGCTTACAGACAGCAGTACTTTTCTCCCTGAAACGGTGTAAACAAAACAGAAACATTCAACAATTAATAAATTTCCGTATCGCGGCATGACCAAAACATTTGGTAGTATACTGTTCAACAGTGGTTCCCGATAGCCCCAGTGAAACATCTAAGGGTTCCCAGGAGTGTCAAAGTTGTTTTATTTAACCACCGCGTCACAATAAGACATTAGTCCACAGGCCAATACTTTGAAGAATAGGGATCGCGGTGTTGGAAAGGTTAAAAACCACTGCTGCATGGGATCTGACATCGAACTACGAAGCCTTCACGTGGCGTCATCTTCAATACAGTATACAATACTTTTAACCTACTTTTGACCTGACAGAAAGACTTGGATGAGTCTCAATATGATTGGAACCACAGTGAGGAAAACCTGTGATTGGACAAATACTTTTTTGCACTGCACCTGGTAACGAGAGTATCTAATTTGGTTGAGTGCGGCAGTCAATGAAGAGACGAAAAAGTTTTTTTAGCATGAATCTTTTGTTGGTGAGCAACGACTTCCGCCAACTGAAAAATGATTTATACAAGGTGACCCTAAAAAACAAAGCCCATAAAAATTGTATTACAAAGATCCAGTAAACTTCATGCACTTTGCAGGCTTCAAACTTCAGTCTGTGTACAATCATTCCCTTAAGTCTCAGTCATTGGAGTCCCTTCGCATAAAGTCATGCTCTTCCCAAAATATGCTACAAATGGCTTCCACGGCGATTTTGGCCCCGACGTTTCTTTGCGTCCTAGCACTCACCGTGCGACCAGAGTTTAAGTATCCCTCAGACCTTCTGAATTAAGATTTTATACAGTCCCCATACTCTCGAAACTTCTGAATCCAGTCAAAATTTCTGCTTTTTGATGGAGCATGACGACACTGAAACATTCTCCGAAAACGTGCTTGCACTACTTTGTATGAATTGTTAGCGAAATAGGCCTCTACGCAAAATGGCATCTCTTTGGCTGGTCAAGACATGGTGGTAAAAACTACTGCTGTAATATTTCATGCACTAAATCTACTACTGCAACCTGAGAAAGAAACGAGGAATAAATAAAATAAAAAATTTTATTCAGAGGTTTGTGGATTCTGTTTCTTAGAGTCAACCTGTACATAAAACAGTTGGGCAGAAATGCGCAAATAGGAAAGAAACTTACAGCTGTTCATCGATTACAAATAAGACGCCAAAAACCCTATCTGATGAACAGCAATAGAAAGGTTGTCATATTTTATAAAACTGAAAAAATTAATATGTATGGTTTCAACGTCGCAGTAATAACTCTCTGGCACTGCCTGATGTTTAAGAAAAACACAAGTAAAAGTTCCACAAGGAAAACATTTGAGGTAAGCTTTAAGAGACCAAATGACCAACGGTTATCACACAGACAGCATGTCATCAGAAACTGCCAACCTTGTGGATAGAATCAGTTTTACGCAAAACATACGTGACCGGAAATATAGAACACGAACTGTACGGTTTACGGTGTCCAGTCGGTATGCAAAGCAATCGCTGGCATCAGCATGGAAATGAGAAAGTGTACAACCTACCCAATCGATCGACAAGTCCAGAAGCTATTGCAGTGAACACTATCTGTGTGCCTGCTACTAAAAGCAATGACATCAAAATCTGTGACTGCGACTTGAATCCAGCATCCTGCAACGTAACAGCAGCTTTTATTTGAAGAAAACATCAAAACGTTTCGTTCAGATCACGGTTTTAAGCGCCAGCGTTTCCAGCGTCACAAACCGAACCCTTCTGATTGTCAGCTGCACACCTGTTTTACGCGCTGACGTTGAAAAATGGACTTGCAAAAAACAACCAGAGATCAAACGACGCCTGTTTTTTCATGGGCGACTGCTCAATTTTGCGGGAAGGTTATCTCCATTGCCTACTTCTTCGCGCACACCTGTTTTACATTGAGTAACTTGAGCAAGGCTCAAACTCTTGGGCATTGCACTGTACTGTACTTCTATTTTCTGAAGTTTTACGAAAGAACTATTGTTATTGTTTTTCCGATATATTTTTATCCCAAAAAATTATTGGTGCACAGTGCTCTTTGTTCGACCCAGCTGACCAAAGGCTGGAACTAATCAGCACAACGCACGTGTTTGGAGTCACCGTAACTGCACTGTTTCAAAACACCGCTTGAAAATCCACTTCACAACAACAGCAAATGAACTGTTAAGCCACGAGATAATATCAGTGGTGTCCCCTGTGCAAAACTTGTGATTCTAGAATGGCTGCACCGCTCCTTGTTACAGAGGGGAAGTGTTACCAAGTCACAATGCCAAATGTTACTAGGCGCATCACCACAGAGAGACGTTTCTAACACACTTTTTTCTGACAGACTTGCGGCTGGTGACCCTGCGATCATGACTGGGCCGCTAATGACCTTCGCAGGTTTCAAACAAAATAGGTGTTTCTAATTTTTCTTCGTGTCAATGATGACCCGTTTAAGCGTTAAAAAATCGAATGGATTGTGTCATGCTTGCCATATGAAGAGCGAAATGTTTGTTTCAGTTGGTGTTTACATCAGGTTACTGAAACAATTTTGATTTCTACTCTGTAGTGCCAACAACCGTGCATACATCATGTGGTGGAAATGCTGTGAAGGCTTGCGACTGGAGGAGCTGCTTTTTTCAAAGGAATGTTGGCAGACTTGCCTTATGGGGAATGGAGATCCCTTGGAATGGGACACTGGACTTGAAATTCGTCCCATCCTCTGCAGTTCTGATGTCATGTAGAAGGAATATCCGTAAGTTGAATACCATGATTATGTGCTCACAGCGCAGTAAGTATTAGACATAGAGCTGCAGTGGCATGACGCAGTGATGTGAGGTCCTCCAAAAAAAAAAACGTTGGGCTCAGTTTTCGGTAATTTCTGTAAAAAGTTGACCCCCTTCACATCTGTGCTCCCCTAATTGTAGTGTTTTGGGTGCCCTACCCACGGCTCTGCAAAGATTAGACATACGCATTGTTTAAGTATTTCGTTTTACTAGTTTCTTGGGAATACCATGGGGCGGGGTGGGACAGTCACAAGTTGCCATGAAATAGAACTGAAAAAAGTTCCCATATACCAACACGAATGTTGTTGTCATGCATACTTCGCGACCTTAACGAACACAACATAAATTTCTACCTAAGGCAGGAACTGGGTCGGCAATATGCTCACCTCAAATATTCCTTGAGCGTAAAACATAATGCAGTTGTTGCCACTGAACTGTTGAAAAAACATGGATGCGAGTGAGAGCAGAAAAGGCACGCGAAGAGAAGGAAGGAGGAAAATCTCCTTCCAAGACACGGATTGTGAACTCGATTCAATTGAAACTTGTAAATCATTCATTTCATCACTGATGTCGACCTATAAAATTATTGGCAAAAACTCCCGTGAACAGACGGAACAGATGTATTTCTAAAAGGCTACTGTCTAATTGTTGTTGTTTTTTGATCCAATGCGTAAACAGGAAAAGTAAAAGTGATAAGCGCATACATTACATATATACACATGAAACACGACGTGACACACCAAAGTAAATCCAGATAAGTATTTTGTGTATGTCAGAACAGCTAAACAGAGCAACTTTGCGTGTTGAACGCATTTCAATTACGCAATGCTTACAAATAACAATTTTGAAGACGTTATCGCGCTTGGGGTAGTACTTAAAGTGGTTGTCATTCCAACTACTCACAGATTTAACTGGCAAAATGAAAGATTTTAACAGCTATTGAACTGGAAACATTGCCTTCAAACATGTAACGCCCTCAGGCATTTCAGTCACGAAAAAGGTTGCATCGCGTGGTGAATAAGTTAGAGCACAAAAGACAACTGGAAATAGTCAGTGCTATCTATCAGCACCTCGAGAAACGTCCTGCTCTCGAGTCAGTTTACAATGTTACAAAATATTCCTTTCACAAGCATATTCAGGGGTCGGCAAAATGGTGCCCGTGGGCATCAGGTCGCCCGCACGGGCCATATGGTAACACGCGAGCCTGTTCTGAAAACAGCACTGACATGACCTGTGTCGTGTCTTCATCTTGATGCATATCATTAATTTTATTAATAATAACATAATTAACGATAAATGAGCAAATTTTTATTTCAGAAGCATGTATCAAATTGGTACCCCGTCGAATTGATCGATACCCAAGACGTAGCTCTCAGCGTCAGAAACCTGGATAACCTGTGATCTAAATGAATAGATTAATTATAAGGATAGACATCAGTCTTGAGAAAAACCCGAGTTTATTTAAAAAAACAACCCAGCTGTTTTTTTGTTTTTTTTTAAATAAACATTTTTTGGGTTTTTTAAGAAGAAACAAGATTTTGGTCATTTTTTACAGAAACAGGAAAATCCCATTCTGAATTGTTTTTATTCTATCATGCAATATCACTATTTTCGGAATTACACAATAATAACTTGTTATATTTAAAATTGAGGTTAAGAATGTACCCCATCTTTGTTTTCGCAATAAGTTGTTGATCAGTTCACTCCTAAGTGGGGAGGCTTGGCAAGCATGCGCACAGCAAGAAGAGAAAAAATATTCCCACACAAACTCTGCAGTTTCACGTCAAGTTTATGTGCATGCCCTGCTAGTTCAGCATCTATAGAGTGTATTTTTTCAATACATGATTTGGTATGGTCCAAAATCAGAAAAAGTTTAGATGCAGAGAAGGCAGAAAATTTGGTTAAAATATACCGATAGTGCAGAGCTGAAGAACATAACCATTAGAATTTGCTCATGCTGTTCGATTGATTCTTCTTTTTTTCAAGTCCTATAAATTTCGTTGCTGTTCGTTTTGTTTGATTTAAAATAAAGAATTACAGTTAACTGTACAAGTGTCCTGCTTGTTTTAGTTTTTACTTTTAGTAGGTTTTTCAAAGAGTAAAGACTGGGTTTTTTGGTGGGTTTCCTTACAACAACCCTGATAGACATACTATATTTGGCCATGTACGATAATATTGCAACGTCCCTATTTGGTGATATTCTATTGAAGACATTCATATTATACTAGCTCTTTCTTCATTAACGCTTATTTCCAGAACGTGAAGGCAGAGACTGCCCACAACTTCTTCAACTGCCGGGTCGAAAATATTTGCACTAAAACTTAAGCACACCGGTAGTTATGACCCAAAATTCACAGACAAACTTGAAGAACGGCACCACTTTTGATTTGCGAACTAGGAACAAACAAATTTCAAGAATTTGGAAGGAAACCTTGCAGCACGCGGTCGAATTTGTCAGGATATTAGCTTTAATCATAATTGATTTAAAGAATCGTTTAAAGCGACGTGCCACGTTGGGATGGGGACGACAAGATAGTCGCGCGTAAAATATATTGTTGTTTCTGGAATTCGCAAAATCGTACTGTACCAGGCGTGTTTATGTTCGCTGAGAGGATACAAGCCAGCCATACACACCGCCGTATGATGGGAATCAGCAGGTAAGACGAATCTTATCTGGGAAGCTTCGACAAGTAATTTTGGTGTCGACTGTTTAACCTATTTTGTCACACTGTTTCTCGAAAAGTGTTTTTACAATGCACCCGGACTCGAACTCATGGAATTCATCAGCTGTTGACACTCAGAGTACATTCATTTCGCATTTCCCACAAAAAGCTCACTTTGACGGAAATGTTTTTGGCACAAACACACAACATCAACAAAGGATTTTTTTCAGACGCGTTGCTGTGACTTATTACTACTATTAACTTTTTTTGTATCTAATCAATGACTGCGCATCGGTACATCTCTGTAAACATTCAAAGCGGAAAAAGCATGGTTCGGGGTAGAACACAAACACACAGACACTTACATATTTTCCGCGCAGAAACCTCAACGCACGAGCTGCGTCTTCAGCTTTGTTCCTCAGAAGAAGATAGCGGGGTGTTTCTGGTATGAACAAGGTGGCCGCAGAGTAGAAAAAAGGAAACACTGCGATGGCGATTGGCAGCCATTTCCATGTCAATACACCGCCTGAAGTATGCGTGGATGCAGTGCATTAAAGTCAGGACATAAGCCGCCAACAAAAATTATAGTTGTGATTGAAGTGTAAGATATAGGGAACCACTACGCACGTCGTAGATCTGCATGCCAACTTCTAGCACCGACAGAAGCGCCCATCTGAGGCAGGCTAGTCAGCAAATTTGTAACAGACATTGTCAGCAGATTCCAATGTGCTTACGTTACCTCCAAGGCGAGATGCTACGTATAAAAATGGATAGCTCTTTCGTCAACTTTTCACCGACAGAAAACAAGTACAGGCTAAAACGTGTCTTTGGCCGCAGGTATTTTGTCACCGGATTGGACTTGATCCTATGCACAAAACGTTCTGCCTACAGTAAGGCAGAAAAAAAACAGAAAACAAAACAAACTTCGACTCTACAGATCATAACTGATTAAAACAAAGGGTAAGCCGCGTGCTGGCTAGAATCACCACACACGGGTATAACCATCGATAATTTACCAAGACCATAAACAATAAAGATGCCAATGGTTATGAAGAGCTGGTTTCCAGAGCACAGGAGACCTCTCAGAGACTGGGTTGATACTTCACTGATGTACGTCTGCAATAGAAATTTTGAGAAAGAATGTCTCATTACAAAACAGAACAAATTATAAAGGTTTTGTGTTGCATTAGCATGAATGTTGACGGAGGCAGCAAATTGCTAAAGTAAGCTATTTCCACACATTTAAATACTTAAAGAATGCTCTTTGCATACTTTGATCAAATACTGCAGCGGTGGAGATTAAAAACCTATTTTTAGTAGGCAAAGTCAAAAATACCTTAGAGTGGAAGATATAATCGATTACACTCAGGATAAAAGGTCTCTAGTTTGAGGAGCTGATCATATAACATTTTTCGTAGTCAAAAACAAAAACCCAAACTTAATAGAAAAACTTAAAAATGGACTGTAGTGTAATGACCCACCGGTACAACCAAAGATGTGATGGACATGGCAACACCTGTAATGAATCTTCCAGCGTATACCATCCATATATTTGTAGCAAACGATATTAGCTGCAAATTGTAACAGTAAAGGAATGAGTTTGTATCAGGAAAGAACTGTATGCTTGGTTACAGCTGCTTGCAAATATTAAATCAAGCAGCTAAAAGACCTGTAATCAGAAAACGCCCTTCTGGCATACAAACCAAATTGATTTGTCTGTTTGCATACATGCATTTAAAATATTGTACTTATTTGCAGTGTGGTACGCATTAGCATCTGACAGCTATGAAGCTTCAGTGATTTTTTTTACCAAGACTAATTCCAGAATCTGAAGCAGTTACAACATTCATTTTTAATGAAAAACACAGCTAGTTTTAGCAGGCATGACAAAAAAAGTCAAATAAACAACCAAAAACATTATATACATGTTCTGCATTGACACTTGCTGTAAGAAAATGTCTGCATAATAGTTTTTGTACAAGTCAGGTGTAGCCACAGGTCAGAAGCACAAGTCCCTGATACCTTAAAGGACGAAAATTACGGGAGCAGTTAGCATTATGACAGGAAGTGACTGATAACATCGTATATGCAGCATACTTTTGCCTCAACACATGAATGCTTGCCAGTGTGTGGTATCACTGGCTTCACATCAAAGCAAAGCTTCATGTGCGTTGTAGCCAGTATCGTCTCGGAAATCGCAAGATTGACCCTTCATACAGCACTTGGCTCCAAGTATAAGCATACTGAAAAGGGGCCACAAATGACTGCAACCTAATAACTGACACAAAGCAAATATACTAAACCCGTTGTTTTTCTTTGTATTCAATCATTGATGCCATTAAAAGTTCTGCATAAATTTGAAAAGTTTGAACAAAGCACAAAAAACATCCATGCAATGACAATTTAAAGCAAGGTAACTGTTCTATTGCTTACTTTGAACAACTTGAAAAATGCAACAGCTAATTACATCTGCTTCTCCTGGCAACATTTTTGGTACAACAGGAACATACGACACAAGAATACTTCATCCTACAATTTCAACCAAATGGTTATTCACTGAAGAGCAAAAAGTGACTTTAAAAAGGTGATAATCGCAGCTAAGACTTGTATCTCTTCATTAACAATTGTTGGCAAGATCAGCAGTGCTCACTACTTGTCATTCAATTGAAGAAAATTCAACTACTATTTCTTAGGTTTTCAGATATGTAGATCTTATGATAACCAGAAATGTATTACTTTAATTTGGGCTCTGCTCTCATTCCAGTAGTGAGAGTATCTACGTGATGATAACATAAAAAAGTGATTTAAAGGTTTTGTTCAAAACCAGTTAAATAGAAATTACCCTAAGGAACATAATTTCATGGCAAAAGTCAGCATACAAATGAAGCCACATTTTCAAACCAATTTCAGCATAAATATCAATCAAAGTCACAAGCACCAGGAAAAAAACTAAAAACCACAGGCCCAACCATTTCAGGCAATCTATCACTTACCAATAAACCACCCACATAAGGAAGAGAACAAAGAATAGCAGAAGGTTTTCTTCCAAGACTTTGAATTAAAATTCCAGCCAATGGTCCACCAACAAAACCACCCAAGGTCAGCAATGACTGTCAAATAAAAGAAAACAATGTACAATGAATGAACATCCAATGTACAATGTCTGAACAGAAAGTAAGAATTTTCTTCAGGATTTAAGCGAGAGGTCCTACTAGAACAGTATTTCTCAACCCCGAGCCCGCGGACTCAATTGAGTCCGCGGAAGGCTCTGGATGAGTCCGCAAACACGAGAGGCAAACACGTTTGCTGTAATACCCTCACACAACAATAA
>JGI24158J21664_10014409_pt1 | contig 10376 bp, 6 predicted proteins | sample Ectturendosymbi3_FD_21664 | JGI IMG/M metagenome (IMG submission 21664) | reverse complement strand
GCCCAACTTGCTACAGCATTTTAATTTCTGCAATTTCACTCTTTGGATGCCCACCTTGCTTTGGATACCCATTACCTGGGGCCGTCACCATGTTTTTCCAATCCTCTGCACGCCACTGGGTACAATGGGCTACTTTCAGAAAGCTTGAATCATGCATGGGCAAGTTAGGCCATGTTAGTAAACAAAACGTATTATGATGACATAACCTTTCTTCAATAATTTACTTTTTACTACACAACTGTTTAATATGGAACAAATCTATACATTGCTATGTTCATTTACATTGTTTTAAATGTTTATTCTTGATTTTTTAATGATCAACGGAATCAATAGTTCTTAAATGAACAATTTTGAAAATATTCAAGAATTTCCATGGAGGCCGGAAAATATTCAAGGACAACAAGATGTTTTTCAAAAATCAAGGACATAACACGTTTTGATAGCAAATTTAAGGACAGTCCTTGGCGCGCAAGGACGTCTGGCAACCTTACCCACAACACTAAAAAGGTTGGGCAGGCCTGGCCTACAGCAATCTCATTATTCACCCAAAAACTAAGTCTTGCATTGAGTTTTGTAAGATATACACTTAAAAACAGTAATTAACCAATCCAAAATCTGATTTCCATGACATACATAATCTTTAAGAAAATTTTTCACCAATGGCCAACATTCTTGAAGGTACTTTTCACGGTATTTCGGAAATAAGGTTGCAAACGAACTTTCTTCAAGCATTCCATGCTTATTATCTTCTTCAGTAAAAGATGGTTCTTTCCAACCTTTAGGAACACTCAAACGTTCTTCCGTTTCTGACATCATAAATGCTTTACATTTAGGAAAGGTGTCTAAAATTACTCTGTTTACAGAGAACGTCTACACTATAGTCACCAATCCTTCTGAATCGGAATGGTGTGAAGAATGAACTCTGAAAAAGAAAAAGTGTTCCACGTGATAAAAACGTTGGACAGGATAGGATTTAGGCTGCTGCAGACTGCAGAGATGAACGGATTTAAATTTTTCAAATGGAAGTGACTGCGGATCCGCCTGTCCTGACGCAATTCAAACAAAAGGGTCAGTTTTGAGTTTGTCATTCAAACTGCATGGATCTCGTGGCGAAACGGTTATTGGTTACGGCTACTATACCAATGCTTTTCGGTTCGACTCTCACCTTGCCGACTTTCGTTTTGTTTTTTTCTTTACTTTTTTTCAGGCTTAGGTGTTACGTTTAGGGTTTAGTGTTAGGCAGTGCCGTGACAAGGCAGACCCGTACCCCCCGGTGGGGGGGGCGACCCAGGGGCGCAACCAGCTCTTAATTTTTTGGGGGGGCAATTTTCATGACTTTTGAATGACGTCATCGTGCTTATTCAACCGTGGTTCAACTTTTCCGCAAATGGTCAAAGATAAAGCTCTCTTCACCGCATTTCCGAAAATGGGAACTTTTTAGTTTTAATCAAGATGCAGACCGAATGACCACGACAGAATAGAAATTTGTAGCCTACAAACACCTGGTTCCATACTCTATTAGTGCAGTCATGGCTTTAGTGTGGCAGGTAAATAGACTACTAGTAAACCTGCCTAATTTTTCGTCTTCTTTTAGTAAGTTCATCAAATCCTTTATGTAGATCAGCGTGGTCCAAATACTTTTAACCTACAGACCATTTTACAAAAAACGTGGCAACTTGCGGGCCACTTCCAATAAAATGATATATAAAACAACAGATTCACAACATGTAAAACAAGAAAAGGGAAAGTAAGTTAGTACATCATAGAAATTATTACACAATAGAGAATAGCAGTTTATTAAAAACCTGTATAAGTGTGATGCATGTGGTCGAGGCTTCTCTGACCCTACAGTTCCCTTATCAATACCAGTGTTAGTCGTGCAAGTCAGTGACTATCGTTCAGTGTTTCGTCTGCCATTCGATTTTTGTTTTTAGATTTGTCTTGCTTCATCGTAGAAACTGTACTTTCACACACGTATATGCTTCCGAACATCGAGTGCATTTTTTCCAGAGAGATGCCACAGCGGAAGGTTAGTGGCGGGCCGTACCTTCTAATTTGATCGCAAAATAAATAAATGAAACGAAATGGTACACAGAAAAGGTATCATTCATTGGCAGGGTTGCCAGATGAATATTTCAATAAAAAGTCAAACAATGCTAAAAAGAGGCCAGAAAAAGGCCAAACCGTCCGACTGTTTAAAAGCCAGAATAAAGCCAAACTTTGTTTGCGGTATTGCCATTCATCTGTCACAAAAAACATCTAAATTACAAGAACATAAAAAATTCTCTTCGGAAATAAGAATAAATCTTGCTTGGTATTGTACTAGAGCACTGATCTTCGTTGAATTTTTATGGTTTGTGAAATTGCACACTTTGGGTGAAATTGCACACTTTGGGTAAAATGGTGCCATAGTTTGTACACTGATCCATCGGCAGCTTTCTGCACGAAAGTTTCTCCCTTTCACTCCTGTACTTAGGTTCATAATCATAAGAGCCCTTCTCCTTCAAGGTAATTATCGTATTTCGATCGCGAAGACGCACAATTGTCTGCAAGCGCTGAGACTGTTTAGAGCAGGGGCTGACAACCTGCGGGCCGGATCCGGCACGCGCCCCGTTTACCGAATTGTTGTAATTGTATGGCCCGCCTAGCAGTGTTATACATCATGAATCTGCCCTCCTTGCAACTTCTTATATTGAACACTTACGTGGAACTACTTATAAAAACTAAACTGCTCAGGAGTTAAATGTGAGTAAAATTCCATAAATTCCCAAGTTTTATCAACATCATAAACAGCGAAGGAACAGAATTGTTGGTGGAAGATTAGTACCGCTCGCCATACATTGCAGCAGGGGCGCAACCAGCTCTTCATTTCGGGGGAGGGGCAATTTTCATGAAATTTTATTCAATGACGTCATCGTGTAGTAAACCTATACTACAAGACCTCAACAAGGCTTTATTCAGCAAAATAGAACAGCAGTGAACAGAGCCACGTTCATGCCAGAATGACAATGACGAACACGAAAGTAAGGATGCAAACCAAGGAATGCACAGCAAGCAATCAACGCGCGCAACTGTTACGCTTCAGGGAATTGACCACTACATTCTCCCCCCGTACAAATAACAACATGCGTTGAACGAACGAAAGAAAATAAAAACAGCTGAAGATTACTAAATATACGGCACAGCGCCGTATCTATCAACGGGCTTTCTTTGATGAGTTGATCTTCGCACGCTATCGGAGACATTATCCGGCATCTCAGGCAAGGGTACTTCTGGAAAGGGAGCTTTGCCAGCGTTAGTGAAATCGCTGTCGTCTGGGGTCTCACCGTTATCACACACTCGATTGCACGCGTAACTTGCATCAGGCAAATCACTAGCGTCAGCGTTTGCTTCGGGATTTATGAGGTTCCCAGACCCATCAGGCGAGAATGTGATTGCTTGTCGCGAAGGTGCAATGTCACGCAAAGACACAGTATTTTCTCTACCAGTAGGAAAGAGCACACGAGCATAAGACGGCGTTGCATGTACAAGGTCAACTTCTTCAACCACTAGGTCATACTTAGATGGAGTCACGTCGCGTCGCAAGTACACACGACCAGGTGAGCTTAACCAGGTTGGAACTGATACACCAAATGATGATCGATGCTTATGATTAAACAAACGTTCGTGCGGCATTTCATTGGTANTGGTGCAAAGCAACGAGCGAATTGAATGCAGCACATCGGGTAACACTAACTCCCACTGCAAAATATGGAGCTTGCGAGATAGANAGAGTTTCACAGACGACCAGATAATCCCGTTGTATCGCTCACATTGACCATTGCCTCTAGGTTATAGATAGAAGTGTTGCTGCAGCCGATGCCTCGATGGTGCAAATACGAAATGAGGTTATGTGACACAAAGGCCGAGCCCCTGATCAGAGTGTATATACGCAAGCATTCCGAATAACGCAAACAATTGATTCAAACAAGAAATCACAGTCTCAGCATCAGTACTGCGGCAAGGAAAAGCAAAAGGAAAGCGTGAATACTCATCCACAACAGTCAACATATAATGGTTTTTGGTTGAGGACGGCAATGGGCCTTTAAAGTCTAAGCTCAATCGCTCAAAAGGTTGAGTGCCTTTAACTAGTTGAGCATCTGGCGGTTTACAAAAGTTCGGCTTTACTTCTGCGCATACCGTGCAATCGTGTACTACTACTTTACGAACGTTGTCGATGGAGTACGGTAAATGCTTTGCGCGAACATAATGATTAAGACGGGTGATGCCAGGTTGACACAGCGACACATGAATATTGTACAGCGTATTTTCACGCATGGCAGNACAGTAGACTCTAGAAAGGGCGTCAGGNGCAGCGTTTAATTTCCCTGAANGATACGCAATGTCAAAATCGAACTCGCTAAGCTCCATCCGCCAACGCAGTACATTGTCATTCTTTATTTTGCCATGATTATTGTTGTAGTACATGAAAGCCACTGACCTCTGATCAGTTACAATTTTGAAACGACGACTGGTCAAAAGGTGCGCCCATTTCCTAACAGCTTCTACGATGGCTAAGGCTTCCTTCTCCACGCTTACATGGCGACGTTCATTCGAGTTTCGCGTTCTAGAGAAAACGCTACAGGGCGATCTTGTTGATTTAACGTAGCTGAAATTGCGTTTTCGGTCACATCTGTTTCCAAGACGAATGGGAGCTTCTCATCAATTGCTCAAGCACTGCTGAAGATAAATCATACTTTAATGCTTTAATAGCTCCAACGGCATTGTTGTCAAGTCGAAATACTTTTGCAGCGATTAAGGGCCTAATTTTGTCAGAATAGTGAGGGATCCACTGCGCATAGTATGCAAACAACCGACCAGCCGCTGCTGTTCTTTAGAGTTCCTGGGTACAGGCATATTTAATACCAGTTTGACACGATCTGGATCAGGCTGCAAAACGCCTTTCGATATGTGGTATCTAAGCAAACTGATCGTTTCCGTAGCGTATTTGCATTTGCCTTCATTTATGTAAGATTGCACTCTTTCGCAGCATTCAGAAAAACCTTTAAATTTTCATCATGCTCTTCCTTCGTTCTGCCGCACACCATGATGTCGTCAAGATACGTGAATGTGCTTTTACAACCACGAGCTTCAATGATGTCAATGATGACATGTTGAAAACAAGGAACAGCGTTTTTCAGGCCAAACGGAATCCACTTAAACTGGTACAATTGGCCATTAGATTCGAAAGCCGTATATTTTCTCTCTTCTGGCAACAAAGGCACTTGGTGGTATGCAGAGCGGAGATCCAAACTAGAGTACCACTTGTATTGAGTCACGTTATTGATACCGCTTTGCATGTTAGGCAGCGGATAAGTATCAAGGCATGTGAATTTGTTGACAGTCTGACTATAATCTACACACATACGCTTCCTGTGCTTTTCATTTTTAACGATCACGAGTTGGGGCACGCCATGGAAAGCTGCTCGGTTCGATTATGTCGTCACTCAGCAATTGGCAAACTTGAGTCCGGATAAATGCTTGATCCGCTCTAGAATAATGGCGCGACTTAGCAGCGATCGGTTGACACTCAAGAGTCAAGTGTTCGAACAATCTAACCGGGTTAGCCTTCAAGGGTCTTGTAAAGCGTCATTTGGAGCCAAAGTGGTCTAGTATGTAGGCGTGTTCAACACTTGACTAGCACTCATATGACACTTTACTAAGCCTTTTTCTCAAGCCGTGGCACTGGGATCAACCCAGAAAGACACTAAAACGTGAAACAGCCCTGACTCTGAATTTAGTTCAGAACTATCAGGTTTTGAACCGAAAATGCAGCTAAACAACATTTTTTAAAGAAATGTACTACGTTAATAATGACGATCCGCTTTGCCCTTAACAAAAAATATCAAAAGGTCGTAGAAGAACAAGCGGTTTGACATGGCACTAACTGTTATGTCAAGATTTCTCAGATCGGTTTGAAAGTTTCATCAATTTGCACGGTTCAACAGTACCCTAATGCAGTGTTTTTCATCCATTTTGCTGCAGCAGAACCTTCCATAAATATTTGCGTTGGTAATGGAACGCAATACAATGGTCCAAGTGTCTATATTGCTATAACCGCACAGAACTGTGGTTGCGAATTTCGCCCCAGGCAATTTCGGTCTGTTTCGGCGGAACCCCTGACAGCCACTCGAGGAACATATAGGTTCCGCGGAACCACGGTTGAAAAACAGTGCCCTAATGTTATAAAGTTTCATGAGGGCAAATTGAAGCCTGTCTAAGAAACCATAGTACACGAACAAATAGACAAAAATGACTTAGAAATATGAACATTTCAAACTATATCCCATGTTTTGACACTTCCAGCATATTTGTGGTTAAATACCAATCATTTATGAAATTTTCGATCGGATAACCTGTCTCAATATAAATCTTGTAAGAAAATAATTTACCAGTAGGACAAAGAAAAATTGCAATAAGATTTCTTAAAAATGATTAGAATATAAAATTTCATCTATATTCTTTGAAAGTTTCTGTAAATGTCAAAATTGCTATTGCAATGTTTTGAAAATTTCGGGGAGGGAAAATGCCCCAAATGACCCCCCCCCCTGGTTGCGCAAATGCAGCGACCATTCGTAGGAACCCCACAATATATATTGTATTAGTAAGTTAGAGACGTCTCTCTACCTTAACTTTTACTCTTCTGGTTTTTGACCTCAATGCAGAGCTGGTTGCTGAGGATGTAATACCATGATTCGTTTTCGAAAAAAAAGAATTCGAAAAAGAATTGCGGACGTTCGGACACTATAGCAGTTTTTGTAAAGTTGTGGTTACGTCAGAACAAGGCTAATTGTTAATTGATAATAAAGTCTTGACCTTCGTCACTTACCTTCGCTGGCTTCGCCCTTGTGCGTTGAAATTCTCGGGGAAATTAACGTCATAATAAATGCTGCTGTGGAGTGTTGTTCAATCGCTTTGTAGTTGCGTACAGATAGAGAGACTAGGTTTCTAGTTCAACGTTAAAAAAGTTTTCCTGAAAGCTGCTTGAGACAGTTTATATAAAATTGAAACGAAGGAAGGCCATTGAGTCGGTTTATTACATATATGTCTGTACAGATTGTGTTAAGACAGTCTAATTTAAAGTTTCGACCAGAAAAAACGGGGATAATCTCGATAAGTTTAATGCTCGCTTGCTCGATCTTAAAAAACCTCTTCACATTTAATCTCACTTGCTATATGTCATGATGAAGATTGATGGTGTCAGATTCCAATAAATTCGTTCTTATTAGAAGTGAAGGCAGAGGGAGTGTTGGGAAGCAGTTAGTTCTATGCACTGCTTCCAACTATCAGCTTGTCGTGAAAGCACCAAGTTGATTACATTGAGACTGACTATTAAAATGAAGAGGCTGTACAGCGACCACCAGGTGCTCTGTGATTGTCGGGATACAAATCTCAAGCATTAATGAGACCGCCGGTTTCACATATTATTGCATACCAGGGGTTTGCAACCTTCATTGCTGAATGGCCAAACGCAGTTAAACAGATTAGACCGCGGGCCGCGCTTTCGTTTCACACTGGCTGTCTAGTACTAGTGACCAGCATAAAAATCCACTTTGTTGTATTGCATTTGGCCTACGGGCCGCAGGTTGCACACCCCTGTCGTATACTGTGGTTGATGCAAGTACGGCAACCACATCAAACAGGTAAATTACATCATAAATAATTTCCCATCACATCACAGGAAGAGATATTTGTTTCGTTTTATTGATGATAACAACTAACAAGTGATAAAGTTAGTTTTCACTTATTTTGCATTGGCAGCTCATTAAAGTTATTTTCTCCTAAGTTGTACATTACTAGTTTAGCTTGGTTAGGTTTCGAAATAGCGCTGCTCAAGGGGCTAATTTGCAATTGGATCGAAAAAGCACGTATCTGCCTAATTGGTTGCTGATATTAAAGAGCCCCATCTGGATTTTTTGGAGGTGGGCCTTTCAAACGGCTCTGGTGTTAGGGTTAGGTTAGGGCTGCAGTTAGGGTTAAGCTTAGGGTTTACCTTTCACTTTTACTTCGTTTCTACCAAGCCTACTGCACTCTTGTCGTGCGTTACTGTTACGTCACAGGTGGCGTATTAATTAAGTTTTCAAATTTCAAGATCCACAGGCATATCTGCAGCCACTGCCTTTTACATCCAAGTCCTATCCAACAATTTCATTTCAAAATCCAATCCAAATCTGATAAACAAATATTTGGGCAGTACTACCAGTGTCAAGCGAAATTTCTGACTTCATGCCATGTGCGCAATGTGCATGTGTAATATTCTACATATGAAATACGCTGAAAAAATTTATGATTAGGGCTTAGTGTTTGGTGTTTAGGTGAGTGTGTCAGGTGGGTTTGGGTTACAAGAAGAAAAATAATTGAGGTTTGAGACAAATATTTTTCAGTGGTTATACTTATTCCCGTACTATGTAACTTGTGGGTATCTGACATCTAACCTAAAAGTTTTCCTTTACACAAGCACATAAAAACGCAATCGCCAATCTTTATTCCTTTACCCAGAGAAACAAGTTACCTGAAAAACAATCATAGGTCAGAAATTTCGCAGAGGTCAGAAATTTCGCTTCACACCAGAGGTGGTACCAGATCCGGGGTGCCGTAGTCGACTCCGGCGGGATTCTGCACTTTTTGTTCGGGCCCGGATCCGGGGTCACTTTTCAATTTCAACAGTAGCAGGAGTCTCTGTGGTCATTTCTTAAGTAAAAACACGGGCAAATTACGGTTGGATCGATGATTGTAGCCGACGTCCGAACAGGAGTCGGATTCTCAAATTAAAAAAAACCGCCGGATTCGGGACCGGTGTCAAGCAAAATTTCTGACTTCCGAAATTTCTGATTTCACGCCATGTAAATGCACGAAGTAATATTGTACATATCAAATGCGCTCAGAAAACCGATGATTGGGGCTTAGAGATTCGTGTTTAGGTAAGTATGTCGGGTTAGGGTGAGAAAAAGAAAAATAATTTGGGAACAAGACTAATGCAACGTTCGTGCGTCCCCAGAGGGAGGCACAGCACGTATTTTAACCAAACAAATTACGGTTTTATTGTGGGTTCCTTTGTTAGGCTACGGATCGTATTCATGGGTTCTGGACCCGCTTGACAACCCAGAATTCCGGTTTAATTTATTTTCTGATTATAACGCTCAACTGAATTTAGGGATGTGTTATCACCAAGCATTTAATTTATTTATTGGTATCTTTTATTGTGCACGTAATGGCGAAATATATGATAGAAATAGAACATAACGCTTACCGTCTCTGGAATATTCCGAGGCGGTCATTCTTCTCAACACAGTGTTAACCCATACTCATTTTATCTAGTCCATTAGTCAATAATTCTTTCCTTGCATTTGTTTGACTCGAGTCTCGCAACCATCTACTGTCGGACAGCGGCTAAACTCAGTAAAAGAGGCCTTAAACTCAATACCTTAATACCTCACAGTTCATACAAACATTTCAGAATTCGCTGAATAAAGGCACTGGTATCTTTTAACTGTCTACACCAGTGGTTCTCAAACNTTTTTTAAAAAATTACGCAACGGTCCTCTAGCAATTTTTTTAATGGCTCACGGTCCCCTTAAAAAATCAACACAAATAAACACGAAACAACATGTTNTTTNTTTTNTTGTATCAATATGACCAGTGCACTTGCTTCTGTGTTATCAGTTTGGCTATGTTTGGTTCCGTTTTGGACAACGCAACCCTCATATTGTGAATCNCATCCAACCGGTTTCGAGCTGTTGGCTTGATGGAAAGTAGTGCAGAAAATGCAAATTCACACTCATATGTTCTTCAGGAGCGTCGTGTTGATTTTTATGGAAGGTGCTTCACGGTTCCCAGAAAATTGTCTCGTGGACCCCAGTTTGAGAACCACTGGTCTACACAAATAGTTAGTTTGCGGAATAATTCTTTGTCACTACGATAGCTTGCCAGGCCGAAGGCACTGGACCGATGCTAAACAGAGAAAGGCTCTGAATAGCTGGCGGAACTTAGCGAACGCATGACGCTCGTTATTCTTCTTTCTTCTCACGAAGTGCCACTTCGTTCGGATAGCTTGTTTTTTGAGACTGTCTGGGAATAGAGGTTCTCTGCCGAGCGCCACGAAGATCTGCCTGACAGGAATCGGCTAGATACCAAAAGGTTCTAGGCGAGTTGTGTAGAGCTGGGGTCTCACTGCTGAGTGCTACGAAGATCTGCCTGACAGGAATCAGCTAGATACCAAAAGTATCTAGGTGAAGGGAAAGCGAGCGCAGGGCGCTCGTTAAGATACACAGTCTACAACAGTGTTTCTCAAAGTGGGCGAAATCACCCCCTTGGGGGCGATTTTGATGGGCAAGGGG
>JGI24158J21664_10014407_pt1 | contig 10377 bp, 6 predicted proteins | sample Ectturendosymbi3_FD_21664 | JGI IMG/M metagenome (IMG submission 21664) | reverse complement strand
AAGCAAATGGAAATTCCAGTGACGCAAGCGTCGAACGGTTTTATTCAATCAGAATAAATCGTACGATGAGCCCGAGTGACGCTGTTGACCTGGGTCCCCCCTGTAACAGCCTATTTGAATTTCAGGTGGTTCACTGATACGTTTTCATAGTGGTGTAAGTTGTCTAAAATAGTGTAATTTAGACCTTCATATGTTGTATAGGCAACGACGTAATATTTCAATGCTTGTGACGTCACAGTTGCCAATTCAAACGACACACATTTTCCGTAGTTTTTTGATGTGCACTTGTGCCCCCCCACTTTGAAAAAGGTTCCGCCACCCATGATTGTAGTTAATCATCATATCTTTTCAATAGGATTTCTGAGATAACTGTTTAATAGCACACATCGTTTTCTATTTCAACTACCTTTTCCTTTTCAAATTGCTTTTATTTAGAGTCAAATGAAAACAAAACGCGAGTTGAGTCCTTGACACGAATCGTCACATCTCTGTAACGTGCAACGTAACACAAGGCAGTTCCTCTGATTTTACCAAAGCGTTTGTTTTAATTTTTTGATCATACAGTCGCATCGACACAAGCTAAAGGAATCTATAATTCAGCAACTATCAATTCATCAGATAAAACAACTTCCTGCAGACTTGTTACCGAAGCAAAAAGGAAGACGATGAACGTCCTGACCGACTAAAATAGTCATCCAGCTATCTCCTCGACTTTTGTAATCAGTTATGAGAATAGGCGTGAAAATGCAATGCCTTGTAGCCCACGTTAGTTTAGAGCAGGCTTTCGCAAACATTTGTGGGTCACGGGTCAGTTGATCCGAGTAAGTTTGGAGCTATTACAATTCTATACGTTCAGAGTTGCTTTACAGGTTCTATTTGGTGTTGTGCAAGGAGCGAGTTTCGAGTTGAGAGGAAGAGATTGTAGCAGAGTTTGATTTTTCGGTGAAGAATCTTTCTGAAGTTTTTGTCTGTTAGGGTTTGAACTCTGGCTTCAATCTCCTGGAGTCATGGAGAGCGGCATGAGAAAGTGCCACACTACCGGTTCAGTTTCTAGTAACCCCTCCCGTTTGCCTCCCCTCTGGCTCAGAGCTTCCCCGGAGTCTGTGGGTAGCACTGAATAGGCTAAGAACTGGCGTCGGCCGGTTTGGTACCTGGCTGTATCGCTCGGGCATGCTAGGTACAGCCAAATGCATCTGTGGCGCTGAGGAGCAATCAGCCATTCATGTAATATTCGACTGTGACATCCTTCGCCCTCCGAACTGCTTGGAAGACCTGCAGTCCCCAAACATTAACAACACTAAATGGCTTGAAGACCTTGTGGATTTTGTTTGAACCGCCGCTCACACGCAAGAAGAAGCAGTCTGTTAGGGTTGAGGTTCAATTATTTTTAGTATAGCTTATCCATTAACAAAAACTGCTGGTATTCGTAGGTGCAACCTGCACCCATGGGCGCAATTAGGCGGGGGACACGGGAGACGCGCCCCCCCCACTTTTTTAGACAGTGGGGATATCATACGGCATCTCCTCCACATTTTATCCTCAGGTTTCGTAATATATTGGTTTCACACCAACCTGTCGCCCCACATTTCACAACAAATTGCGCCCATGCCTGCACCACGCAATGGACGAAGATTCGTTAGAATCAACCCATTATAAACAACCTCCACAGAAGGTACAGAGAAAGCGTAAAACAGGGACATCTCCAGCTGGTAGCGACTCAGGTGAAATCTCCAGCAAAACGAAAATTGAGGTACAGTTGTTGCCTGTTGCTATCCAGAGTCAAACTGCAAGAAGCCTTAGGCCATTCAGGCATTCAACCCAATATACTGTATTGATACTTGCAGGCCCGTCGCCAGGATGTAGCAGCAGGGGGGGCAAAAACCAGAAGGAGGGGCCAAAAACCAGAAGGGGAGGCCACGTTTTTAAATACAGTATTGGATGTATGCAGCAACCGGTAGGCCAAGCGTGAAATGGGGGGGGCACCGATTTCAAATGGGGGCCGGGCACCACTGGCCCCCCCGCTGGCGACGGCCCTGGATACTTGTTTGAAAAAGTACATTCGTTAGTACCAGTCATGCGTTCCATTGTCCAATGGCAATCTAGTGATCACCTGTGCTAAAGCGGAGCAAATGAAAACGTTGATGAGTTGTACCAATTTGAATGTTGGAAAAGGTCCACTTCCGTACTTTCCACGTTACGACAGTCAGTAGGTCCCAAAGGTGTTTTTTATAACGTTTCACTTGAAATTAAGGAAGCTGAAATCTTGGAGTCTTTGCAACCGCACGTTAAATTCGTGAAGCGGTTACAGTATAAACCTTCCGGAGAAATGGAATTATGTAATTCCACTACAGTTCTGCTTCATTTTAAATCTGAACTTCCGTCTGAGNTTAATCTAGGTTACCTGATTTTCAAACCGAGGCAGTACATCCCCAAACCCTTGCGGTGTTTCAAATGCAATCGGTTTGGTCACGTGGCGAACCACTGCAAANGGAAGGAAAGATGTTCTACATGTGGCGAATATCGTAGCTGGACTGCCTGTCCGTCAAAGGCGCTTAAATGCTTATACTGCCATGGCAACCACTCAGCAAATGATAAAATTTGTCCAAGATACAAACAAGAGCAACAAATCAAATCGTTGAACACCGTAACATACGCCGAGGCTGTCAAAATCCACCGAGGCTCGGGACAAAGTACTGCCTCCCCAAATCTATGGTCAAGAAGCGAGTTTCCTCCTTTGACTACCGTAGATCATTCTAACCATTAATATCTGCTTTATTAATACTAGTAATGTAAATCCATTTGAATTTGGTGTTGAAGAAGTCATTACTGAAGAACTTGGTAGTTTTACCATGTTCAACAATCGAGTCCATTTTTTAGCTTTTCTTGCTAAGTAATACAACAAACAATACTGTCGAAGGATCGAAATGAAACCACTGATGTATTAAAAAATACAACAGGGGTAGCTGATGATCAAATTGGTGTACCACTAGATGCTGAACGGCTGAAATTCTTCTTAAAAATAATCGCTAAATCAGTCTTGCAATTGAATGGCAGGTCAATTTTTAAAAAGTTATTGGAGCTTAAAAAATACAGTATTTATCAGGTCTAAACTCTCTTCCATATATTATCTGCATCCACAAAAACCATCTCGGTAACCGGTCATGCCCTGACAACATCTCAGGTCATGAGTCACATGTTTTTATATCCCAATTAAAACCACCGATTGGCTCATGATATGCTCAACGGGTGCTAAACTTTCCAACAAGAAAATTTTGGGCTTCGCTCTTTGCTTATGACCTGCGTACATAACTCTCTTCAGCAACTCACTTGCAACTGGATTTGAAAGGTAGTCGAATAGAGAAGTTGAAATTCCTGAGAGGTCTGACCAAGAGGCTAGGCAAACCTTTGAGCTACAATCAGAAAAACTGGATTTAAAAATCAAGCTTCAGATATCTTCCTGGATTTCTACTGCATTTCAGGTGTCGATACCACGGGAAAATGATTTAACCCAATTTAGCATAAGTGATTGAAGCAATCTTAACTCTGCATTAGTTTAGCTTATGGTATTTGATCACTTTTTGTTGTATTTTGCTAATATAGTGCTTGATCGAACGAATAACATTGCATATGGTGTGTCATAACTCTAATCTAATGGGTTATGAGAATTAAATATAGATACAATAATGATTGGAAAAGCTGGCCTCTATCTTTTTGTTTCAAGTAGGAAGAGAGGTTTGCTACACCCACCTCATGCTTGAGTCTGACTGAGCCAAAATTAGTCTGTGTGACTAATACGGATGTAGTTCCATGAGTCCTAAGCCAAGCACCACAATGATTCTAAATATGGAGCAACTAATTAAAAGCCGCTGCACACGATCTAATTCGTGCTACATTAAAATTAGAATGACGGTCATTTGAAAGTTTTGCAACCTAATTTGCGCAACGTCCCTTTTTGAAACACCAAAAATACGGTCCATTCGTCTTTGGCGGAGGCAGTTTCCTTGGCAAGCGCTGACTAAGCATCACTTGGTACAATGCCAATCTTCTTGCAGTTCGGAATGGTTTGTGTCTGCAAAACAATCACTGCATACCAACATAGCCGTGTTAATTTCATAGAATCAGACCAACTAACACCAAACAATACTGAAAACAACCAAATGATGATTAGTTGTTTATCAGCACCTACTGAAAAGCAGAAACTACAACTATCCTACTGTGTGACATTGCACATAGCTTCCTTGTCAGGGACTGTTTTGCTATCGGTGGTTCCATATTTCCAGTTTTCATGTTTCTCGTAGTCAAACCAAGAGCATTTAACCATAGCTTAGAGTGACTCACACGCAATTATACTGAATTAAAAATCGCTTGCGGAGAAGTAATTGTTTATGATTTTGGCACGATATACATGCTTTTATGTACTCGACAATATCAATTAGAACAGTGGTTCCCCACCGCTTTTATGCCGTGACCCACCTGTCGCTTCCAGCAGAACGTCGTGGCCCACCATCACACAACAATTGAAAAATCTACTCTCTGTCTTCATTTAGGTACAAATGTCCGCAAAGAAATATGTGCTTTGCGCTAATACATCGAAATTTATTCACTTTTAGCATCAACAGCGCAAAGGAGACTACAAATTTCAGGGTGATTTTTGGTCTTGTGTAAAGTTTTCGACCAGATTGAAAATTCTTGGTTGCGTTGTAGAAAGAGCGCATCTAAGATCGTCTTCTGTTGGATTTTTGTCTTTACGTGAAGGGTATGAGAATCCAGATTCACATATTTTCTGGGGAAGAGAAGTAACTTTTTGAGAGCTCCTTTTCCAACGTTTGGATAACCAACCGACACTTTCAGCCAAAAATTACACATTGTATTAGTTTTTAACATGTATTTGGCTTCAGATTCGTTCCGAAGGTCGATGAAATCATCCTGCATGCAGTCTTCAACATTCTCGAGTGGAACAACAAAAAGATTTTTGCCCGAATGCAAGTTTGTTTTGATAATTTCGGAAAAGCACAGGACAAATTCCTCACAAAGCCCAATGGCGTAACCAACCCAGAATTTTGGAGGGGCAAAATATTTGATTTCAGGCGAGCAATAACACTTTTTTCGGACGTTGCTTCTCAAAGCACAAAATGGCTAGATAGGCTAAAATGTGTGGGATCATGGTCCCCTGGACCTCCCTGGATGCGCCTATGACAAATACCTCCAAGGTTTTGAACAACCTACGATGCTATATCAACATTCACTTCATCGCTAGCTGCCGTGGCAAGATTCTCAAACATAGCAAAATTTCCTGCTTGAGCTTTCCGCTTCCAATTGTCAAGTTTTTTTCCACGAATGCCCTGAGCGTGTAAATGAAATCGACGAATGTCCTTCCTCTTCTTTGTAATTTCAGATTAATTTTATTGAGTTGTTGAAATATGTCAGCAAGATATGCCGAGTGGAAGACAAAATGGTTATTTTCGTGACTGGATACCATGCCGTTTTTTCCTTGATCGCTGAGAATTGATTTTAATTCTTATCCTGCTAAGTTACATACTGATCGAAGCGTGCATCTGAACTTACTGTTATGCGTTCTAAATCTAGCCTAATATATTTGGCAAGTCAAAACACATAGATAGACAGCTTGGCTGAAACCAGCTCAAGGACATTGAGTCGTCAGCGATATTTCAGGTTCACTAGAGGTGCTGCACAGCACTAATCGGTGAAATTGAACATATGAAAATTCCAATTGGCACCATGGCCCACCTAATAACCGCCTATGCCCCACCAGTGGGCCATGTCCCATCGGTTGGCAACCACTGAATTAGAACATACATAGCTGCTGCATGAAGTTGCAGCAACATCTGGGAATGTGTCCCCGACGTACGCACAAAGCATGACCTGGATGTGGTGAAGTTATGTCATAATCGAGAATGGCTGTTTTGGACATTTAATTTCCACAAGTGGGTAGGAATTTATCAAACAAGGTTTCGAACCTATTGCTTCTGCATTGGCGTATGTTTGTTATGGGCAAGATAAATAACAATGCACATTTTGCACTGGGTGTGTTAGATGCAATACACAGATGCCTTGTTGTTTCGAAAATATATAATGTATTTTAATTCATTATACTACAAATTGTGTGCAATCAATCTCACTGACATAAAACTGAATAGTCCATGTAGTGTTTTTGAGTCTGACATCTACTCAAGGTTATAAATGCGCACGAAACTCGTAAATAATTGCGAATTCGAAAAATTAAATGAAGAGAGAAAGAAAAGTCAACTATATATTGAAATGTGTTTTACTGCTGAGTACTTACAGCGCAAACATGACTTGAATTGACTTGACTTGAATTTATTCCTGAAACGGAAACAAAGTTTCAGCATAATGTTAGGCGTTTCATGTCATAGCCATGACTTCTTTCTTGATGTGATGAGTGCAGCCAATCGCGTTTTTCTGTAAAAGCAGGGAGTTGAAAAATGCAACTTTCACCCAACAAAGTAGACCACGTTTGGTTGAAAAAAACTTTTAACCACATGCAAACGACCAGGTAACTGAACGTATAATTGTTAAGATATTCCTGAAATACCTTTACGTGCCATTCTTTGAATCACGATAGGAGTGACAAACCTCCACTATTCACGTCGAGTGTTATGTCATGTTACATCTGTATGAGTTGCTTATTTGATTGACTGATCTTTTTCGATTCGAACCCGAAACAAACTAAATTTTTTCGAGCCACTTCAAGGTAATGGTTTGTCCGATCGAGCCATTTTTGAACAAAACAAAATTAGATTTTTCGATTAGTCTTTTGATGAAATGCTGCAGTGCATATGTCAATTGCCGAGTTGAAAAATTGTGACACGATTAGTGAAAATTTTACCAATTTCTAGTGAAATTTATGTTGTGAAACATATATGTCTAGACGAGTAACACCGTGATTTTCCACGCAATGTACCTCGGTTGCAGTTAAGTTTGGTCATGGATTCGATCCACCCAGTCACATTTGAACCCATAGAAAACATGACCATTTCACATCGTTTTCAATCATAAGTTGTTTTGTTTAGCGCGCTAGAGACAATTAACACTTTGGCTATTTTATGCTTCTGGTTGTAATCGTGCACTTGTTTTGTAAAGACCACAACGTAGGCATTATTTTTGGTAACCACATCTGTTTGACTCAGTATTGTTTGTGACTATTTTTTCTCAACTGTAAAACAAGCTTTCAATATTTCTCTACATTTGCATGTACGGTACCTTTAGTTCAAGTTTCTGCATTGTATTTAATTTCATGGAAATTGTATTTCATTTCATTGTATTTCATGGAAAGTTTGGTTAACCACTTGTGTTTTCGCAAATCTAATAACATTGAAACCCTTTTCAGTTTTTTCAAGCTTCATAAGTGTACAGTAGTAGTTATGCTTCGACTCGTAGATTTAAGATCAACACATGAACTACGCTCAAGGAAATAAAGGTAATTTAAGGAGAATTCGAAAGTATCTTTCGTTTGATATTTCACATGCTTTGATACTACATATGTTCCAGTGCAACTGCTAGGGGTGACTGAATAAACATAAATTGGTGCATTCAATCATGAATGTAGCAGACGAACCGAACTCAAAGTTTCCACAATCTACTTTTCTCTAATCACTACACTTTGAAGCTATTGATGTTTGCATTTACTGATTTCGCAATAAGAAATACAAAGTAGTTTGTTTTTATTTAATAAAAACATCTTTTCATAAAATCTGGTGCGCCTGCATTAGAACGCTTCTCAACTCCTGAGTTTTATCTAAAAATCTCAGAAAAACGGATCGAAGTCATTTCTGTACATGAGCAATAATGACGAACGTCACGGATGACATGTTTCAAACAGGAACGACAACAGCTCAAATCCAGCGAGTTCATGTCTGTGATTTAGCTCGTGGCGTTTCGCACGTTGCGGTTGTATTTTCGGCTTGGTGTTAATCCTTGCACAGGGATTTTTCCTTCTGCAGTGCTAAAGCCAAGAACGCAGATAAATCGAATCTAGTGCTGTCCAGCTGACAGGCAACGAATTGGTTTATATGTTAAGAGGTAAACTTAAACGAAGTGTTTGCAGTACGTGAAGACTGGGTAGGTGTGTATTAGGCTGTAGGCTGCCTGTAAATAAACAAAATCAAGCAGCTAAAGTATGAGCCACAAACTTTGGTTATTTATAGAAATACTTGAATTTTGTCGTCTCTAAACTGGCATATTTTAAGCAATTTCTGGTGTTGCTGCCATTTGGTTTGATAAAAGTGCTACGTTTTTTGAAAGAAATTATGAAGGGAAGTTATGATTTATATCAGATATTAACGCACATTTACTGGAATAAGTATAAGATTAATTAGACTTTTCAATTTTTTTAAAGAAAGTACTGCGGTATTGTTAAAAATATATGGTCCAATAAAAAAGATAAAGCAGTAATTTTCTTTTCGGGCATATTCCACCAAACAAACTTCGCCTTTTCTTTGTTAGACATATTTAGTGCGTGTTTTGATGTGTGACAGGCAGGGTTGAGCAAAATCTGTTAAAAAAAACACCCGTTTTTTTTTTAAACGGTTATTTTTGGGTTTTTGAAATGATATAAGGTTTTGGTTCTTTTTCTCAAAAAAACAAAGAACATTCCGAATTGTTTTTATTGCATCATGCAATATCTCTATTTTCAGAATTACGCAATAATTGCTTGTTATACCTACTATGGCATTCAAAATTGAGGGTAATGGAATGTGCCCCGTATTTGTTTTTGCCAAGTGTTGTTGGTCAGTTCACTCCAAAGTGGTAAGATTTGGCAAGCATGTACATATCAAACAGAGAAATAACACTACCCCACAACCTCCGAAGTTTGCGTCACGTTTATGCGTATGCCCTGCTAGTTCAGCATCTATACAGTGTATATTTAGAGTTTGATATGTCCAATATCAGAAAGAGTTTGGATGTAGAGAAGGCAAAAAATTGGTTAAAAAAATTTTATAAGGCTGAAGATGATTACCAGTAGAATTTACGGAAACTGTTTGAATTATTCGTCCAGTTTTTCAAGTTCTTTAAATTCCGTTGTTGTCGGTTCTCTTTGATTAAAAAAAGTTGCGGTGTGCTGCTTATTTTATTATTTACTTCATAGTAGATTTTTCAAATGAAAAGTAGAGTGGCTTTTTGAGTTGGGTCCAATTACATCAACCCTGGTGACATGCGTCAAAATGCGTTGGGTCAGGGGCGGATCCAGCCGGTAAGCTTAGGGATGGGGCTGGCCATAGCAGATGCGGGGCCCAATGCAAGACTTAGGCGCGGGGCCCCTCCGAGCAGTGATTTTATGACGTCATCGCATTCATTCAACCGTGTTACGATCGTGGAAAAGCGCAGATATACAGTGCAGCACTAACACGAGAATTGAGCACGTTTGCTAACGTTCGAGTTGAAATATGCTAGTTCTGACGAGAGGGTTCTTTGTTAACAATGAAATTTATATGGCGTTTCTACTGAATTCTCCAGCCCAAGGTGTATCTGGCAAAAATTAACAATCTTCCCAAACACTACGGTGCGGGGTCCCAGAGGCGCGGGACCCAATGCAGCTGCATCGGTTGCATAGGCTTAGGGCCGGCCCTGCTTAAGGGGGGGGGGCGATTTCAGTAATACTTGATTGTCAAGTTTCATAACGGTTGCGCAATTGTAAGAGGATGAAGCATCCTTCAGAACACTGCTATTAGAGAATTGTGGACGATTAAACGGCCTTGTATCGCGAATGCTGTTTTCCGAATTGGGAAAATCATGGTGAACATGGTTACCTTCGCAGGCTTCAGGGGGAGATCGCCCCAATCGCCCCTCTCTTGATCCGACCCTGGGTTGAGTAGTAAGCTATGCACCAACTCAACACCTGAAACATTTTTCGTGGCAGCAATGCTTCCATAACGCGCTTTTGAGTAAATATGTAGCAGTATAGGTATTTCTTGTAGAATAATGTAAGGTTATTTTTATCACCAAGGAAATTCAGACCTAGTTAGAAGTTGTTTTTCTGTTTAAAGGTAAACATTTAAGATCCATCGGTTTATTAAACACAGAAGAGAAAATACATACTTTTCCAAAGGCAAACTGCAAACATGTAGTAAACCAGCAGTATTCAAACATTGGTACTACAAATGAAAGTATTGTGCATATTTTGCAGACAGCCAATGTATATTTAAAATCAAGTTCGCTAGTTTTACGTTCTGAAACATACCTCAATTGACATTAAACATTTGCGTATAAACTTTCTAGTGAGATGAACGTTCCTGCTAACCACACTGAGTTGGTGGAAAACTTTACCGTTTCAAATGAAATCTTTTTCAGCAAGCAAACGTGGAAGATTTGCTTTCCTTGCATTATTTTGTTACTTGC
>JGI24158J21664_10014405_pt1 | contig 10378 bp, 10 predicted proteins | sample Ectturendosymbi3_FD_21664 | JGI IMG/M metagenome (IMG submission 21664) | reverse complement strand
GGTGTGCAATCTGGGTTTATTTGAAATCACTTAATGGGAGCCCTGCATATGACTGTTAACACAAACATCTTGGCAGGTAATGCAGCGAGACAGTGACACTGCTGATAGCGGTAAGCCACGTATAGTTATATACTGTGGGCAAAGAAGCATGAGTAAATCTGTAGCAGTGCTTCCACAAGTTTGAAAAATCCATTGTTAGTGTGAGACTGCGATCAACGTACCCGAGTGAATAGCTTAAATCAAACGACTCTTATGCAGGCTTCTTTTCACGCAGTACAAAATACGTAGCTTATTGTTAGAATACGTCTATGCCGACTTCTGCGAACACGTCTTTATCGTTAAGATTTGTTTCTGACTTCTTAGTGAGCACCAAGTGCAAAGTTATATTTGCTGCCGCGAGTTTTCGTTATTCATCTGCTCAGTTTTTTTAAGCCTGCGTGGTGTTCTAACTTTAGTAAGTTGCCCAATAGTCTTGTCAACACACACTGTAATTCTACTTCTCATTGCTTGAAACAATTTTGTGAGTGTCTTTTCAGCCCTCATGTTGTTCTGGCCGTTGATTATTCTTAAACTATGACTTATTTGTGGAAAGTGCTCGAAAAATGGGTACTAGGCACAGGCGCGGACACAGGGGGGGGAAGCAGGGTATGCATCCGATGCAGGGTATGCATCCCCTAGGGTAAGATGCAGGGTATGCATCCCCCCCACCAGACCTGAAGAGGTGTTGACATGACACTTGATTTAATTAGAAATCATCACCAAATGCTTTTGTACTGCACATTACTCGCTAAAGATGCTAAAATTAACTTATGCTAACAATTAGTCAAAAACGCTTCTTTGTTTCATTAGATGAGCTGGCCTTGTTTATGGAACCTGATATAAAATAATCAATGATCACATGGGCGTCCGCAGGGCAGGGGAGGAAAAATGGGCATTTGCCCCCCGCCTGGAAGTTGGGATTAGGAACAAAATATTTCTGGAAAAACCTGAAGTCGGCATCTTATTCCGATTAATTGATTTGATTCTTGCAATGACAGTTTTTTGCCTGTATGAAGATTAACCCTGCACTAGAGTCGGTTCACAGTTGTAGTGTCATGCAGTGATGAGCTTGCAGTTCACTCATGTCCCCTCCTTTGCCTGCAGCGGTTGGTTGCGAAAGTCGCGAGCGGATCTACTGTTGGTCTTTATTGCGTAACAATAACATGGCAACAAATCTTCAAAAGTTCACTTTACGTCACGGTAGCAGGCGTTTTGTAGCATGAGACTGTTGAAGGTACACATGGTGCCAGGTAATGCATCGAGACAGTGACATGCTGATCGCGGTAAGCCACGTACATTTGCACTTTGTGAAAGGAAGAATGAGTGAGTTAGAGCAGTGCTTCCACAAGGTTGAAAAATCCATTAGTGCGAGTGTGACCAATGTGCCGGAGTGTCAAACTACACTTATGCAGGCTTGTTTTCTTTCAGTATAAAATTACGTGGCTTGTTAGAATGCATCTATGCAGGCTTGTGGGAATATGTCTCAATCGTTAAGGTTTAGTTCTGATGAGTGCAAAGCTATATTGGCTGTGGCGAGTTTTCATAATTCATCTGGTAAATTTTGCAAAACCTGCGAGGTGTTTTAATTCTAGTGAGTTGTCCGAGTCGTGTCAACATACAGGTCTACTTAATTGTTCGGTTTGTGTAGCAAGGTTTTATTGATCGCTTTGGACGAGATCCCAGACGTTTTCATCTCTTGTTTCGAAGTGATGCTCACAAGTCTTGCTAGCTGATCCCGCAATCAGGGGGAGAAGCAACCGGGCAATTCCCCCCGACATTTTCAAAAACATGTTCAGTTGAATATATCAGCTGGGTGCGGTCTTGCTTTCTAAGTAAGTGAAATCATAATTTGTGGTTTCGTTAAACCATGGCAATCCAATGCTTTTTTCTTTACAGATCATGGCAATCACTGGCGTACGCAGAAAATTTCCAAGGGGGGGCCCAAGTTTTGTCACAAATCTACTTTAGGGGAAGTGCCGAAGGCACGACCATTCTAGAGGGTCCGGGGGCATGCTCCCGGGAAAATTTTGCAAAATTACACCTAAAAATACGCATTTTTGTGCGTTCTGGAAGCAAGTTTTAGACTATACTGTATTTACATTTTTTTATTTTTAGGGTCTGAAGGGGTGGCCATGGCACAGTGGCCCCCCTCCTTACGCTAGTGATGGCAATGCTTACTTGAAAAAAAATGCCCTGCGTTAAATTTGCCGATTACCTACTGTGTAAATTGTCATAATACTAATATACCTGGCTATTGCTGCCAACTAAGCGTTTTTTGTGATTGTTACCGTAACATGGGGCATATTCTTTGTAGTGTAGAAAGGATAAAGAGTTTTGTGAACGTCCATTTGCATTGCATCGCCAGCAATGTTCCCTTTAAGGGACACAAATACCCAGGACCACCAGAACTGTTGCGAAGTGAAATCTCATTCTCGCGCACATGCAACATTCCAAAGTAGTGGTAAAGCACGCAAACAAGAAGCTATTTGAATGAAACGTGTATTTTGTTTGTATTTTGATAAGATTGTATATTTATTATATAATTAATAAAGTTTGTAATTCATTGAAACTGTACTTGCTCAGCCCTAAAATAATCATGCTCACTAAAACAAATATTTGCTCAGTGTAAAATTATCTTAAGAGGATATACTGATCGTCAGCAGTTTGAAAATGATAAACAAAATGTTGACCTTGCCCCCCCCCTGGAAAAATTTCTGCGGACGCCCATGAATGATCGTGCTTTCTCGCTTTCGTTTTTTTCGTTACTTTCGTGCTCTCACGCATTACAAATTGTTTGTTTCTTTCCGTTTTCTCAATTTCGGTTTCAATATAAACAGAATCAACCCGCTTTTTGTTATTATTTCATCAAAATTACCTGCAATAATAAATGTTATACACAAATTAGTAATATGGGTGTGTAGACTATTCCAAACGACAATTAAAAACTAAGGTTCCCAATAAAAGCACTGATCGAAACCACATCCAAGTGACTACGCTCACTTGCTGCAATTAACATACAAGTCAAACAGCACTATTGCACTATTCTGGCTACTGTCATCGGTAATTGTGATGTAACAAACGTAACCTACAATGAGAAGAAGTATTATGCCATCACATGAATTGTTTATCTCGAGTCCTTTATGTACCTGCGCCGACGCCAGTGACTGCGTCATATGGTTGTTTGTGTGGCACATTGCTCGTTAGTTCCGTAGCGGTGCAGTGTTAAAGTTTGACCAATTTTATCACTCAAGCTTCTAAACCACGCTTAGACTTCTTTCCTCGGAAATGTACGTGTGTGGACGTGATTGGTTTACGCAATAGGGTCCTGTGAAGCATTGGGTTCACTGCAAATCGATGTCGCATCCCCCCCACCAAATTGTCCTGTGTCCGCTACTGCCGGGAACAAAGTTTCAGAAATTTTATTCGAAACCTTGGAAACCCCATGGAGTGATACGTTTAGCAGAAATTACTTTTCTTAAACATAAGACCAGTAGCTTCTGGTAAAGCAATTACCGTAGACCGGTGCAGTAACTACTGTCACGAGAGTTTGTTTACTTTCTGCAAATTGCTTTTTATTTTACCCAGATACAAGTGCGATGTCTGGAGGTTAACCTTATGCTGTAGAGACTGAACGACTTGCGCGAAAATGCAACGTTTTGTACGAATGTAGCGTGTTTCATAGTGGTAGCAACACCCGTTTTCAGTTTTTTTGTGTGTGTAAAAAGAAAATAGCAGACGCCATTTGTTAGGTAAGCAACTCAGGAAGTTTGCGCTTAAATGATAAATCTGTCTCACCGTTCCTTTTAAACTGCTAAACCGCATTCTCTGATTCAACACACATTGCATTCGTTCTCAAATTTACCGTTCTTTATTTAAAAGAGATTGTTGATCTGTTGATCGCCACGTACTCCAACCTCAGTAAATGTTCAGTGTCAGCTCAAGTACATTTGTTTTTAATGGTTTGTTACTGGTTTAAGGCTCGAAAGAAAATTGTTATTTTGGAGAAGCAAAAACACATTCAACCACAAGGAAAAGGCGTTCGTGGAAAAGCTATTCGAAAAGGTCAAACCCTTTGATTACCAGCATGCACCGTCATCCACTTCTGACGCATGAAGATGCAACATAATCTGGAGAATCCACATGGTTGAATGCATATGTTGTATTTCGTGCCGTTTAAACGCTAGCTTTCAAGCATTCTGTGAAGCTGACGTTGCAAGATTTTGGGAAAAAATTGTGTTTAATCTTTCACTTTTGCATTTGTAGCACAAGTGTCAAGTGTCAACCTAACGCAGAATGATCGTTATTGGCAAAAAAGCTTATTCATACACCTGCACCATTTATTTGCGTTGCCAAATTTCTAGACAATTTTTTTCATGTAAGAGATTAAATTCGTTTTCTGAGAATATTCCTAAATTGGTTTTGTTTATTTGTTGTAGTGATTTATTGTATTTTGTTGCATGAAAACAGACGTTTAATAACTACAAGTATGTCTTTGTTTGCACGAAAACGTGACTTCTGCACCTTGTTTGCTTTGGCTATGGCTCGTTTTGTGAAATAAAAGAGCAAACTTTGCCTGATTCCGAGCCCAATACTACGAACTAAAGCAATAACAGGTCATTAATGTGAGGGATGCAAAAAACGAAGTGAGCACCATCAGGGCATAGGCGTAAGCAGGGGGAGAAAAGGGGCCATGGCCCCCCAAATTTTTAGAAAATATAGTCATTTTGTACTTTGAGAGGCATGTTTCTAAAAATAGTGCTATATGCCTAAAATCATACATTTTGACCCCCCCAAATTTTGGGGCTGGCTACGCCACTGCATCAGGGATGACCAAAAACGCCGCTACTTAACCACCGAGAGGGGTAACAACTGCAAGTGGAATGCGCTGCTCACCATGACACCAATGGCGATGCCTTCAGAAGAACAAGGTTAACTTTAGACAACGCAAAAACGCGAAGGGGGGGATATTACTGTTGCAACCTCTTCGGTGACGTTGCGTTGAACGTGGGATTCATCACGAACGGGATGTGCGCGAAGAACAACAATATATACATATGGCGCAAACAAGCAACAATAGAGTGATCTCGTCGGGTGATCTCTATTGTTGCTTGCTGCCACAGTGTGAAGCTTTGCGCACTTGCCGCTCGGGCTTTCCGATTGCAACATTGCATGTGTCGGATGAAGGTTTTACCGCTTTTACCACATCTCATAGAAAAATCATGGATTTCTAATTTAGCGTAGGTGCGATGTGTTGCGTTTACGGTTTGTTTCGCGTGTTGGTTGCAAATCGCTATCTACAGAGCTTAAGCTCAGTCGTTAGGTTGGTTGAAAATGAGAGTTGTCTGTTTCCAACCAACCTATTTGTTTTGCAGTGGTCCAGCCGAAGCCAAACATTGGCCAATATAAGTTTTCTAAAACTTGAGTTTTTCGCTGATGAAACAAAAGTACAGTAACGTCATAGTCTTACAGTAGAACGCATGTGGAAGAACTTTCATGCAATAATATTGGTTGAAAATTAGTTATCAAACGAGTGCGTGCACGTAGGCAAAAGACCTTTCCCCCATAAGGCCGGCCCTGCATGTAGGCACTGCAGAACTACACCACCCCCTATTTTCACTGCAAATTTCGTTTTTAGGTCAGTTTGTTGTTTTAGTTGGACATTTCAATTTGCGTTGACAAGAATTTGCAATGCGTCCTCCCCTCCCAAAACTTCATGCACAAAACTAAATATTAGACACATATCTGGTTTTGTATGGGAAGCACTGCAAATGACGCAGTCTGGAGCTGTGAGCTTTGCACAGAGATGAACATGGATTTGACTTTGGATTTAAATCCTGCGGGTTTGTAGTTTTTTGCTGGATTTGGATTTTATATTTTCTGATTAACCGGATTTGGATTTTATAATTTTGTTTGAATTTTTTCATAACGTTTGGTTCAATTTCCAGATTACTGTATTTACTCTGTGAAAATTGGTTCAGGTTTGGTTCAGTGAAGTTTCTGAAGTCATTCGGTTCGGAGTTGTACAGCGCACATCGTGTTGGTTTAAATGTTCAGCCTTGAGGATGAGCACTAACAGTGGGAAACGTCTGCTCTCATGTTCCGATCCGACCTATCGTGTCATCAAAGTTACCGATTTGGCGTGACTTTCATTGACCCAGTCCCTTTTCTCCACTCATGATTGCTATGCATAGCACTATCTACTGGGTAGTTGCATGTGGCACATTTCATTAGATCATTATTTATTTATGTAGCCTAGTGCTAATAGTTTCTTATGCTTTCTACCAGTACCTATTAACCTTTCTGCTTTCATCAAAGTGTGTCTTAGTTACAAGAAGCTATGCATTGAATAGGCCCTAATGGGGATTGCTGTTGAATGAATATTTAAATGCCAAAAACGGATACAAGTGATGTGGCCTTGGCTTTGGAAGGGGAAAAGTTTATTCAAGATGAAATGTTGCTGTTCAGGGAAAAAGTCCAGTCTGGAAAGATTTCAGTCTAGTTGTAGACAAACAATCACAGGAGTACCAGGGGCATGTGGTCTGCAGCAGCTGTGAAAATATTTTCAAGCATGTGTATGTGTACAGCGTGTTGCATCTGTACAGAAAAAAACTTGGTTCTGCTATTGGTCATAATAGTTACAATTCTTTTGCAGGATATTCTAGTTTGAGTGATTAAAACTGAATCATATGACTAAGTGAGCTTATCAATGCATTGCTGCTAGAAATGATTACCTTGAAGTCTTTGAGAAGTCAACTATTATGGTGTTCTGCAACAAAGATGCATCATAAGTTAATTTCATTTATAATGCAAGATTTTTTCACGTATCATATTGAGTTAAATTAAATGTAGATTAATATAGTAGTTATAAGATTTTGGATTTAAGCAGAATTTGGATTTTAAAACAATTTATTTTCGGATTTGGATTTTGACATGAAATGTCGGATTGGCTTTGGATTTGAAAAACCTAAATCCGTTCATCCCTGGTTACAGCACCTGTGTCGCTATAGCAAAGTATTGCAAGGGTTGTGGCCTGTCAAACAAGCACTGCCTATACTTGGAACTGCGAGCTAGAGCTATGGTTTCCGCAGCGCCTGTCTAGCAAGAAGCGACGCCGGAACGGGGTTGCATTATGGCCCCCCTGACCTTTGAAAGGGGGCCACCGGGGGCGCAGGTACCCTTCGCATAACAGTATCATAAGTAATTCCTTGGTTTACAAGATCGACTTGACACAAATTTATTGAAGCTATTCGCGCACACATAAAATTCAGAATGGTTTTCCATAATTTCTGTTATTAGTTTTGAGGTCAACACTGTTGCTAAACATGTAAATGCGAAAAGAATGACGATTATGGGTGTGTTTTACACTTAACTCAAGCAAACAGTTTTGAACTCGTGGAATGTCAAAACCATTGGCGTCCGCAGGGGCTCAAGGCAGGGGCGAATACAGGGGGGCGATCGCCCCCCACCTAAAACCTACAAATTAACTTTATTCACCATGATTGTGTACAATTCGGAAAACAGCATTCGCAATACAAGGCCACTTTGTCATCCATTGTATTGTCACAGCAATGTCATGAAGTGTACTTCATCTCTCTTACAATGGTGAACCCGTAATGAGACTTGACTACCAAATATTGCTGAAATNGCCCCCCTAACTTTATTGGCTGGATCCGCCCTATGTTAAAACGGGCATTTGTCCCTCCCTGGAAATTNGAACTAAGAGCCAAAATTTTCTAGAAAGTTTGACGTCAGGGGCTTAATTCCGATTAATTGATTTATTCTTGCAATGACGGTTTATTTGCCGGTATGACACTAACACTGCACAAGAGACAGGTTCACTGTTCTGGTGTCCTCAGTAGTGAGCTTGCAGTCAAGGCTCCCGTTCAGTAATTTCTAAAAAATCCAGATGGCACACGAAAAAACCCATTTGCCTACAAAAAAACAGGAATGATACAAAAACAATAGCAAATGTGAACAAAAGTACTCACATCGGTGAAACAAAACGTGTTCAGTCGGTTTCACACCCTCGTACCAATATCAAATACTGTAGGTTGTTTACGATCAGGTATAGTCAGTCATGCAATTGCGCGTACAACAAAAGTAATTGCAAAATGACATATGAATGCAAATACATGCATTCATATGTCATTTTTTTCACATTTGCAAAATGACATATGAATGCAAATACATAACGTAAAATGGTGATTAAAATACTGATTTATTTATAGCTCCTTTTCCAAATGTTCGCCTGCAGAGTGAACATTAGCATTTGGATTACCTTTCCATTGCTCAAGATGTTTTATATAACGTTGGTGACATACTCCATTAATGTGACATCTTTCACTAATACAGGCTTAGGTGTCCACGCCGTTTTGCTGGCATCTTAATGTTGCTTGTTTTGACAGTTTGCTTAGCAGTCACTGTTTTAGCGAGATTAATTTTGTTTTAACTTGATTAACAAGTAAAAATATTCTTTTTTACTGATGCAAAATGTGTGAAAAAAACATAAATCTGGTCATTATATCAAAAAATGTTCCAAACTCCTACTCATCTAAGTTGTCTTAGATGTTACACACGCACACACGTAATGCCAGAAATCAGGAATAGTTTTATTGGACAAGAACACATCTTTGAACAATCGAAATGGCCTCCAGCTGATCTTCAGGCACAGGATGGGGAAAATGTATTTGCTATTGTATTTGTATCTTTTGTGAGATCCTAAGCTGCAACGGAATCTAAAATCTTTAAGCGGGCAACAACTACTTACTCCAGTAAAAATCATTTTTTAATTTGCATGCATAGGCAACCAAGAAATAGCAATCAGTCTCAAGTCTTTAGCTGGCGTAGTGAGACAATGACCTTAGTATCATACAATATATCCTTCAGCCAAATGCAAATCTTTCAATTGTTTATGTAACCGTTTGTTGTTTATTCATGTTACTTTTGTTGTACGCGCAATTACATGACTGACTATACCTGATCGTAAACAACCTGCAGTATTTGATATTGGTACTGGCATGAGGGTGTGAAACCGACTGAACACGTTTTATTTCACCGATGTGAGTACTTTTTTCACCTGATGATCGCATGCGAACACTGTAATGACAGGAAGATATGTTTATTTTGTTATCAGATTTACTATAGTTAATTGCCAAATTTATATCTTAAAAAAAACAGATTTAACAGAAATTTATATCTTAAAAAAAAACAGATTTAACAGAAAAAAAACAGATCTGGGTGGAAAACACCAGCAATGGGAGCCCTGCCTGCAGTTCACTCATGTCCGCCATTTGCCTGCAGGGCCAGGTTGCCAAACGTGCGAACGGATTGTTTTACTGTTCGCCTTTATTGCCTAGCAATAACGTGGCAACAAATCTTCTAATGTTTACTTCAAGTTACGATATTAGGCGTTTTGCCGCATGTGACTGCTGAACTCAAACATTTTGGCAGGTAATGCAGCGAGACAGTGACTGCTGATAGCGGTAAGCACGGATGCCGGAGAGCGGTGCCATTGCCTTCCTAAGCCTCTTCTTTTATTAGTTTTGAGGTCAAAATTGTTGTTGAACAGTAGCAGGCATAGTTGGTAACGATTTTTTTGTTTTTCGTAAGTTTTCATTGCCCTCAACTTTTTTTATTGCCCTCCTGCCCAGCCTCTGTTCCGGCGTCCCTGCTAGCAAGTGTAATGGCCTCTGACGAGCAGCGGAATAACTTTGTTCATCCTAGTGACAGTGTTGGTGACAGGCAGCTGCCAGCGTCTTAATTGTTGGCTCCGAACTTTTGCAATGCATCGGCAAAGCTACAATATGACACATTGCGTTAAACTGGTAATGAGGCTTACTTGTAATGATTACATTATTTTTGATATGTATTTTTATACTAGACAGCGGAAAGTAAAGTGAAAATATGAGTGAAATATGCCTAATTGCGCAAGATTTTTTCTGTTATCAGTAGGCTATATTCCCTGTGTACTAGAGTCCTGCGTGGGGCGGGTTAACCCGCACTGCTTTGCGTGTGGGTTGAATTTCCTGCGGGGCGGGCGCGGGTTGAGAAATTCTTTGTGCGGGTAACTAAGTAATGAGCCAAAGCACGTGAACTTAATCAGCTCAAAGAATCGCAAAACACGTGGATGTACAGTACCAAAGTTGTTTGCCAGCATTGCGCTAAGGACAGTAGGCCTGCAGCAATTAATACATTATGATGTAACAACTCATTGTTGCGAAACATTAGCTCTCAGACTCTTGTCATGTGGTGGGCAAGTGAACATTTTCCAATGCTACCGTCGTACTTGGTGAGGAATAATTCAGTCTAGCAGCACTTCTAAATGGATAAAACAACGCTT
>JGI24158J21664_10014402_pt1 | contig 10379 bp, 6 predicted proteins | sample Ectturendosymbi3_FD_21664 | JGI IMG/M metagenome (IMG submission 21664) | reverse complement strand
TTTTGCATTCGAGCCACTGGCTCATTTTGCATTCGAGCCAGTGGCGTAGCCAGCCCAAAACTTGGGTGGGGGGCAAAATGTTTCACTTTAGGCGAATAACACTATTTTGTTTGGAAAAACGCCTCTCAAAGCACAAAATGACATTTTCTAAAAATTGTGGGGGGGCATGACCCCTTTGGCTACGCCTATGATTCGAGCAGCGCTTAAAACGGTTTGAACAAGATGTTAATCCTTCGGTAGAATGTCAACCCTGCCATTTGCTAGGATTTTTATTGAATGTTAAAAACTTTTTCGGAGCTTCGCAATTGGCAGCGATGCCAGGAACGTTGGACGATTCCGTGACATAAAAAGCATTATCATATAACTATGCTTTTGATTACTACTATATGTTGTTAATAGAGTGTAAAATATTGATTGCATTGAGCTATGCTTCCCGGGTACACGTGCAATATTCTGTAAATATCTGTACAGCACAATTAAGTCTTGTAAAAATGTGATGCGCTTTCTCAAAGATATAAGTTGCTACATGGTTGATATTTGTTTTCTCGCGAATAAAGTATGCTTCAAAAGAACATCTCAGAAACATGGTCGGCACAAGTTCGCGCGTTTTGAAACACGAGCTGGTTAACTTCGCAGCAGGCGATTCGAAGTAATGGCTAAGTGCCACGGGTGATCATCCTCAGCACGTGCTGCGCGAGAGTGAGCAGGGGTTAAGCACACTTCAATGGGCGTCGGAAGGATTTTTTTCAGGGAAGGGCCAATGGTGGATTTCCCAAAGGTAGCCAAAAGGATTTTTGCAGGGAGGCCAAAAGTGGTAGAAGTTCATTTTAACCACTCGAAATCAAGAAAACAACCTTTTTCCCAAAAATTTGATGGGAAAATGTCAAATTTCAAAATCCAGAAGGGGGCCTTGGCCCCCATATTCCCCCCTTCCGACGCACATGCATGCTTGTAAACCTTGCATGAATGTGAAGAGCATGATTCTGCTCTGATGGATAGAATTCCTTCTGAAAAGTATGGACTGCGTGTGACTCTTCAACAGTTAGCGATAAAATAGTTCTCTGCCGAGTCTGCAACTATCTGCGCGCAAAGCTTTTGTTGAACGGTCATTAGTTTGTATTTGCCAAATTACACGTGCGAATCAACATAAGAACGGAAGTCGACGTATCGATCAATAATTCCTATAACGTATCAGTTAAAGTCATGCCGTGTACTATGCAATACTGCAATTTTGTAGCACAATTACGAAGCAGAGGTAGTGTTGGGCTAAAGCAGGCAGGTGTGTTATCACGTATCAGGTGGGCAAATATTGTCTTAGCTTTTACAAACATGCATCAGCGTGCAGGAAACAGCCGTGGCGTCGCAGCTACGCGTTCACGACAATGGAGCGCATAGAAAACGACCGAGCTCTGGACGGCAGGAAACCTGTAGCTGCGCAACGCATAGCTCTGCTTTGTTGCTTGCAGGTGACACGTAGCACTCAGCAACGTCACTTGCAACGCTGGCACAAAAACGGCTTCCTGTTGCTGCGAACTTGTGCCTTTTAAACCGTGGGCAGGTGCGGTACTGTGTATTCCGTGGTACATGAATTTGCGTGAGGAGAAAACAAGTGAAAAAACGCCGAAATAAAGAGCTTGGCAAAGAACGAAACTCAAGTCCACTGTTTTCTCAGGTAAAAAGGCTACTCGTTCGGCAAGCGGGTAAATCAACTGTTGGTGGTCGAAATTCAGGATCAAAATAGCGATACTAATGTACTGAATGATGACAGCAAGCTGGTTTTTAGTTTCTTTTGTTTATTTTTAATGAAAATGAAATGGCGAGCTAGATTGCATGAACACACAGATATACACGTAGTCACTCTATCATCATGAAGAAAGGCAAAAATTGCAAATGAGTTTGTAGAGGTATGAAGCCAAAAAAGTATTAAAAACATGTGAAAGTAACGAACAAAACAGATGCGTAACTTCGTATCCTTCAGTCTAGCTGACAAGAAGATAAGAAACACTGAGCGGACACAAGTTCAAGGATCCTTGACATTATCAAATAACATACGTCATAGTGTCAGTAAAGTCAAAAACGAAAAGCAGCAACACAAAACATAAAGACGCTTTCTTCCCAAACATTTTGAAACAGAAACACAACTGTTCAGCTACGTAATTATCGCTATGTTGATGTCATAAGCCTGTGACCAAAAAGCACAAGCTACAAAAATTCGTTTTTCTATCAGCGAATGGACATTTTGACTGGTGAGTGTGTTTGACATACGGAATTGATGCAAGAGCAAAGAGTGGTGTGTTTACCAATGACCACGTGAAAAAATTGAAATCTTCATATACTGCCACGCGTGAAACGAGTTCCTCGATTACAAGGCGACCAGTTGGACGACACACAATATTTTGCTAGAAGAAAACTCTTTTGCTGAGTAACACAACGATCAGCGCGACCGCACGTTCTATGCGTTCATGGAAGCATGCTCAACACAGCATCGGCCAACTTCTCGTATTCAGATAATTCATTATAAATGTGCACAGATATTCGAACGTAGAGTTTCTCCTGAATCACTTTTAGTGGGACTTCGATGCGGTGTTCGTGGTAGAGGCGGTTTTGTATGAGCTCGGCGTCGTCGTAGGTAACATGCTTTCCTTTGTACAATGCATCGGGTACCGACACGCAACACATCGAGCCTGAAAGACAACAGTCCATAAAACTTAACAACTGCTTCATCCGTCAACCGGTTGCCTCGCCACCACTAACGTGTTTGTGTTCAGTAGCTCCAATTTCTATTGCGACAGCAGTAACTGCGCCGTTCACTTGGCTGACGTGATTTTATTACTGCTAGTTGCTGAGGACGAGCACGTATTAAATTGTAGGAGCGAACTTTTAGTGCTTGCGTGTAATAAACTACTGTACATGAATTCGCTTTGACAAAAGCAAAAAAGAATAACTTTTATTATTTTTCGGTTCTTATATGTGTCAAGTTCACCGTAGCGTGAACAGATTGCTACAGCGTGCAGTCATTGATGTTACTATGCGAGAGGTCTGCTGCGTAAAGCATTTGCGTTTGTTGCCGTTGCCGCAAATACAAGACAAGGTCGAAGCCACAACGGAGTAACCAAGGAATTTAGAACATTACACGCACAAACATCAAGATCGAACCAAGCCTATAGCACCGCGTCGGGCGTTTGTTGATCCTTCGTTCAAAGCTGCAGCTTCTGCAGATAACCACCGGTATTTCTTACGACACACACGTTCTGACTGCAATAGGAACGGTTGAATGTAAATAAACTCTTACCGCACATTGATAACGGAGCGAGCAAATGTCCGTTCCACTTCCGCACCAGCAAATCCGAGGCTTGGCGAAGAACAGTTTTTATTCGGTTTCTGATCACGTCGGGTCCAACAGACGTCCAGAAGTTCAAGCAGCAGTGAAGGGCGATGTAGGGTGAGTAATCACGCAGTCCTAGAAAACGGTTGTGATTGTTTGGGGGTGCAAGGCCTTATTTTTTCAGTACAGCTCGTCAGTTGGCGTCGACCAGCGACCGGCTCTAAGGGTTTGCCAGAGTTCAACATCGGCAAGCTCACTGTTTATAACTTGTACAAACTAGTATTAAGAAAAACTGTTAGTGAAATCGTTCTTGAATGTTAATTTTGCAATTAAGTTAATAGTTTTGGCCACCTCACCACTAACACCTTACTCGTAGAATAACACTGATTGGAACTCTTCATCATCATTGTCCACAGCTTCAGAGACACTTTTGAACATCTGGAGTATAACTTGGAAGTCTTGCAAAAATATATCACATACAAAACTTCGTGGAAGTCGTGAGCATTTGCTTTTTATACTCAGACATTGGCTTATTACCAAATCAAATTATCCTATCTAGTCCCAAATGTCAACTCCCATGTCACTACCCAATCCAAACCTTCAGAGAAAACTACGCAGCGCCATTTGTAAATTAAATTTCCCTTTATATGCTACATATTTAACAACCAACTGCTCAACCGGACACATTTAGCATACAGAACGCTATAAATCGGACAGATGTAAATCACAATTGCTGATGTAGCAATTAAGCAGATATTACACTCAAAAGTGACCAGTTAATTGAATGACAGTTTCGCAAACAATCAACGTTGCTCAAGCTTGAACGCTTCAGCGCTATTTACGCATGACTGCTAAATACAAACACCGAGTTATTTCTAACAGATTTAGCATTTGATGTGTTGTATCTGTCTCAGTCCCGTCGCCACGGGGAGGCTTTTCTGGGCTTAGCCCCCCCAAATTGAAACATGAAACACTATAAATCAGTTGAGTTTTTGTCAATTTTTAGAATGTCAAGCCCCCCCGCACAAACGCAAAGCCCCCCCATTGAAAACTTTCTGGCGACGGTTCTGATCTGTCTGATTACAGCGTTCTGTGAGCTGCATGTCCGATTTAGCATTTGGTACGTTAAATGCGTGTTATAATTTTCAGCTCTAACCAATATGAAGACAAACACAGGCCTAGACCTGCCTCAGAGCAGGTGTCTCAAACTCAAGTTGTTCCGAAGGCCAAATGAGGTCTTACGAAGTTACCCGAGAGCTGCATTACGACGCTGACGCAACAATGTTGGTGCCTGAATCTTACTAAAAACAGCTTTTACATCTCATTTCCTGCGAAAGGTATCGTGAATTATAGTCAAATCATTTCTAGCCGTCTCTACATCGTGCGAAAGGAACTAATTCACTCGTTAGCCGAGCACTTGTAAGCACCAGCGAATAAACGGAATAACGTAAATGTTAACCATTTTAAAATTCCCAAAACGTATGGCAGGCTGCACAAAACACCCTCGCGGGCCACATCCGGCCGGCGTGTTTGAGACCCCTGCTGTAGAGTTTGACTTACGAATTTATTTGTCACAAATTGCTCCCCAGAATTGATATATTGTGCAGTAAAAGGCAACCTCAACCATCGCATTGATGTTGTCGTGTTGAAAAGAAACATGATATACATTTTTGATTCTGCATTATCCTTCTTCGTTGGTTAGGTAGAAAAATAGATGCGGCATAAGATTGGGGCCCGAGAAAAAAAATTCACAAATAGGGGTCCGTGGCCCAAAATGTTTGGTAAATCCTGGATTAGAGTCATTAAAAGCACCTGCTTGTCAAAATAACAGTCAGAATAATTTGAGTGTTGAGAACAGCAGGATTAGTTAGGGTCATGATTTAAGTATCGCACGAGTCTGTTTAGAATGGGAGCGCATTTCTTACGTTTTTCAGCTTTTCTCGAATGCCAAACGCGTACAATCAGCAACCAACAATGACACTTACCAGTGAACGTAAATTCGGAATGAAAGCCGCTGTTGTAGCCGTGAGAAACGCAGAGAGTCCTGATGGAAGGCTGCAATTCTGGTTTTACGTACAGAATTGCAGCACCCTTTGGTGCTGAAAACCACTTGTGAGCGTTGGTGACATAGTAATCAGCGTTTATGTCGCGCAGATCGAGGTGAAGCTGCCCGAGCGCATGAGCACCGTCCACCAGAACAGGTACGTTTCTAAAACAAAAAACGTAAATAACTTCAGCTGCAGACTGATGAATGCGCCTGCACCTACGATATAAAACATACAACCAAGCCAAAATTTAAGGTACATGCTATCTAAAAAAACTGAAACGAAATTCCGGATGGTCTTCATTCCTACCTTTCATGGCACAGTTCAACAAGTTCTTTCACAGGCATAATGAAAGGTGTATTACTTGAAATGTGGTCAAACAGAGCTATGGTTGTGCCAGGCTTCAGAGTCCGCTGGACTAAATCAATTATATCGTGTTCGCATTTAACTGGAAACTCGACTTTTTCCACCTGGACGGCAGCTCCAGAAGCTTCCGCTATCTTTCGAACGCATTTGTTGACTGCACCTAAACAAGCGAAGAATAAGTTACGAAGACAAATGATGCTGTTGGTGCTAAAAAAGCGATTAAAGCGTGGCTTGCAAACGTAGAAAATACAAATTGACAGCGATTGTCACTGAAGGCTTCAAACAAACCGGGAACTTTAATATTAATGTTTTTGTTACCGTATATGGTGCTTAAATGATAAATAGTGCTGTGTTCATCAAGCTTCAGACTGCTTAAAATGGAATTTGTTCCTTGCGTAGCATTCTCCACAAGAACGAAGTCAGAAGGCTTGCATCCTTGATAAAAACAAAGGAATCCTTAAAGTAACCAGATGCAACTTCTGCACTCTGAAGTTTCCAAAAACACCATTGTAAATTTTGCCTAACAAAAAACATATCTGAGGTTACCAATAAAATCTGCAAGTCTTGCATGAACCATCACAATTTGAGGAAACAATTCCCTGTCAATAAACCTCACTGGTTGAGATTCAGCATAGTTCTGGACCCTCTGACTTGTAAGCAATGCCTCTTTCAACACTGCTCCAAATGCTCCATGATTTAGAAAAGTCCATTCCTGCATTGAGATGTGCAAATTTAATTTTGCCATCACTCATGCTACATAGGTTATCTGTAAAATTTTAACAGTTGCTTGCACTTCCACTCATGTACACACTGAACCCCTTTCATGAAACACAGAATATTACTTTATCTAAAAGGAAATGCTTCTCTTTGGTCCATAGTCCAAATTTCGGCGGTGCAGTCTGATACTCTTCAAATGCTGGAATTTCAACCAGACAAGAAGCAACACAATGTCCTGCCTGAAAAAAAAATGCACAAGTAAATACATCGAGGTATAGGAAAACTTTGGTTTAATTGTTTACTTCTTTTTCAAAAACAGACAAAAGTTAATGAGCAAAAAACATCACTATACTGCACCTAGACTGCTAGTTGCAGATATTGTAATCATGTCACAACATACTGCCATACATCAGCTGCTTGTAACTGTTCTTCTATATTTGAGGTATGGAAAGATCCAAAGGAACGTGCAGGAGCAGTGTTGCCAGTCATTCCTAAATGTTCCTTGATAAGCAGATCAATGCTAATGCTGCAAAATATAAAGCAGTAAAAATTGAAACTAACACAACTAGGAACTGCTATCTGACAAACACATTTTCAGTAAATTGAAGTGCACACAAGAAACACTTCACCAAATTTCACTGCGCATACAGAAAAAAATTGTCTACAATCGCAAAAGCAACATTCTATTCAAGATGATGTTTCTTGTTCACAAGTACTTTTTTGATTACATGTTATTACTTGGTTCATGTTAAGTATTGATATGCATTTTTTCTTCAGTCAACCTAATTGTTTTCAGTAGAAGATACTCAATTCTTTCAGAAACAAAATTTTTATGCACTCACTTCCTTTTGCTACAGAGTAACACTTTGGAAGTATTTCATAGTTATCAGAAACAACACTGCAAGTGCCAGCTTAAACAAATGCTGTTGGACAACTAAAAAAACTGTTTTCATTCTCACCAACAAATTTGGTTTTTGAAATGCCAAACATGATTTCATTAAAATTATTGGCATTTTTGTTTATAACATTACTTCTGCTATTATATACCACTTTTGCTTCAGTTTGCAGTTTTCATGAATAATCTAAATTTGGTATCTACTGCTTGGACAACGTTATGAAAGTTATCAACCACTTAAGCTTCAAAAAACAATGGAATACTAACATATATAGCTGCTGACACCAGGCTTAACAATGACATTTAACAATATAAAATGTCTGTTAGCTTACCAGTGGATGCATGGCACCCAGAGCAACCCTTCACATTTCATTAGCTGTAATTGCTGCTACTTGTACAACACTGTAAAGCCAATGGGCCTAAGTGTGGTGCAGTCAACGCATATAATAGCAAGTCAGGAATAAATGAAAATTAGATCAGTGGAGAAGTACCAGTAACTAATGCTACAATCAACATCAGTAGTCAGACTTTCCAAAAACCTAGAAGCAACAATGATGCCCAACACAGATATGAAACTCATGCACGAAGTTCCTCTCAGAATGGCCAAGATTAAAATGATATAAAGACAAATCAGCAGGTGAAGTCCATGGTCTCTCTCATAAAGAGTTGGTGTTGTAACTCATACAATGCTGTGAAGCTGACAGGGTCAAAAATGTGGTGTGGTCATCACGAATAGAAGTAGAAAATGAAGCAAAATCTACACCAACAGAACAGTACCAGCAGCTAATGTCAGACATCTGGAAGCACTAGAGATAGACCGATACAGCCTGGCTGATATATTAAGGCCATATTTGGATTTTACCGATATATCGGTATCAGTCAAAATTGCTGATTTTATCGGCCTCAGTAGGTGTTAAAAAAACACAGACAACTTGTGCAAGAAAGCACAACGAACCAAGTCAAGACAGTTATCTTGCAGCAATGCTAGCAGGTGCATTTTCATAAACAAGCAGACAAGATGAACCATGAAGCATGCATCGGCCGTTGCAGCCAAAACAAAAGCATCATCAGTAACCACATTAATTAAAAATCACAGCAAAGTATGGAAATTGTTGCAATTTGAAAAATTTTAGCTCATAAATCTTGATTTTTAAAGTTTTTGAAAAAAAGGTAAGGCATAGAATACATTATATTTTTGACAAAGAAGCAGAAAACACGATTTAAAAATTTTGGAAATATTGGTAATCAGTATCGGCTATCGGTCCATGAATGGCCAATATATCAGTATTGGCCCTAAAAAAGCCATGTTGGTCGATCTCTAGAAAGCACAGCACCTTTAAACATCAGTGTTTACCTTTGCCAAAAACCTAGTATCAACAATATAATACAAATTATTCATGACGCTGGATGTTTTTTTTCACTCTGATGTTTTGGTAATTTCTCACAATTTCAAAACTCGCCATACAGTAACAGTATTCACTAGCCCAGGGGTGGCCAATTATTTTTGCTTGGGGGCCGCTTTAAGAAGGCCGCTTTTAGCGGAGGGCCGTACCTTCTTATGCGAGTAGAAGCAAGTCTCGATTTATAGCCTCAGCACTAATATTTACTATGAGAAGTTAGAGGAAGTTTCAGATTTGAAGATTTTCCTGAGTGTTTCTGCGGGCCACATTTGGCCCGTGGGCCGCTATTTGCCCACCCCTGCACTAGACTATAGTTTCAGGCATGATGACCGAAATCACTTAGTTTTTTTTCAGTCATTTCAAAACAAATTTCAAATTTGGCCTATTACTGAAAAATAAACCTAGCACTGGATTGGTACAAGTCTAACCAAGCTATGGCCTGTGTGAGTAGTACTTCTAGCCTGCCAACCTTGGCACAAAGGAGAAAAAGACAATTACATAATCAATTACCATTTGGACTCCAGAAATTGATGCACTGAGACAACTGGACTAGGTCCTGCAATGAAATTGTGCTGAATTATTGGGAATTGGGAAATTGAGAACTACCTCTTGTGGAAAATTCAAGGCTTTTCAAAGATTAATGCAAGTAGCTCAGTTTAAAAAAAAAAACTCAATTTCTTTGGCTACTGCATTGAAAAGCACTATTAAAATGTTGCTTTTACTTTGCTCACAAGAAAAGCTAAAACTACATGAAGGAAAAATGTTGCATATTAGTTAAACATTTTTCAGTTCTTATCAATATATTTTGTTGCTTTTTGCTTGATAACCTCTATTGCCAAATCATGATAACCTCTATTGCTATTCTCTGACATAAATGCATGGCACACCTGTTCATCTGCACACACCTCAATTCCTCACCCATTGCTTGCCCACCACCATCTGTGTTTTGTAAATGATTGTGATGTATATTATTTAACATTTGCATACCCCTCCCTTCCATTCAGTGGTGTAGTAGCTGGGGGAGCAAATGCACCCCAAAAATTTTGATTTGTCAAAAATCTGAGCAAAATCTCAAACAATTTAGGCAAAAAAGTTGACATTTTTTAAATTACTAATGAATTTAAATTTCTTTATTAAGTGTATACCGTATTTATTCAAGTATAAGACGCATTTTTTATACTAAATATTCACCCAAAAAGACAGGTGCGACTTATAAATGCGGTGCGACATGCACATCAGTTTTGCCGTTTTGTTATGAAGAAAAACCCCATAATTCACCTTGAAAAAAAACAGATAATAATAAAAAAAACCCAGACATACAAAATGTTTAAAAAAAAGTCAAAACCAAACTTGAAAAGCACGCTACTGGTACTTGCACATAAAAATTAAGGTAATACGCATTATTTGCATCATATTTTTAACAAGCTCAAGTCTACTGACATCATAGTTTGCAAGTAGGCTAACAGCAAATCAAAGATATGAAGTAACATAAAAAAGCTAGTTAGATCTTCTATAAAAAACATTTAATGTTTTTCTTTTACTTTCACCAAAATGCACAAATTGAAACAAGTACATGATACATTCAAGGTCTTACAGTTTTCTTTTCACTCTAACCATTGCATTCATTGCAA
>JGI24158J21664_10014401_pt1 | contig 10379 bp, 8 predicted proteins | sample Ectturendosymbi3_FD_21664 | JGI IMG/M metagenome (IMG submission 21664) | reverse complement strand
GATTGTTGCCTTTTTCAACATCAGATAACATCAGATTTTTACATTGCAGTTTAATACAAGCTAAATGCTTGTATTGCCAATACCTAGCAAAGTGCGACGACTCACGTTACATCCAAAACAGAGAGAAGTATCGTCATTAAATGGAAAAGTCGGTTATTTATGCATAATATGTATATGATATTCCTATTCCCGATGCTATGAAGAGAGCTTCTTCAGTTTCTGAGTTTGGAATAATTACCAAACACAGACAAGAGAGTGAGAAATTCATGAAAGAAACTAAATAATCATCATTCTAACTCATTTTCATCCTAAAAGCATTGAAATTTTGGGGAAAAAACAACAGCTCAGTCAACATCAGATTTGATGCCAAAACATCAGACATCAGAAATTTCTTTCAAAACATCAGATCTGATGTTAAAACATCAGAAGTGGCAACACTGGTGCTATGTGCCTGGTCGAACACACACAATGGCAGTACTTCATCACCCCGGTAAAGCTAGTCCACAGTCCGCTCAGCCGACACTTTAAAAAACCGCCCAAAGAAAAAAATACTCAGCAATTCAGAATGGGAAAAAACAACGTCCAGGAGACAAAATCAGGTTACAAAATAGCATGTACAAGGTAATAACGATGAATTTCAATAATTTTCAAGGTGAACAACTTTGAAAAATAATTTGAAAAAATGTTACAAACATTTTTGATTTCAACCAGAAAAATAATTCTTCCGTTTGCAACCGGATAAAAAGAAAATTTTTCAATCAATATTCCAGAATGTAGCCTAAATAAAAATTATCCATCAATTGGCTGGTCACGTTTAGACATTGGTGCCTATTGCAGTGGCTGACTATAGGCTAGCTCGGCAGATTATTGTGTGACAATCATGATTTAGGCGTAACAGACACTTTGCCTTCTGTCTGTGCATGAAAGGCGCTGGTGTACTGTATCTCCACGTGATACTCATCTTTCGCATATGGTATTGTATTTGTGGCTTTATTACCGACCGGTCTATCACGAGTTATCAAGGAATTTGCTAGTCGATCCCAGTCGAAGACAATTTGGCCACCCATGAAAATATATTATTAGCCTACACAACACACACATAATAATTAATGCCATTCAGCACCAGAAACAAAGCAGCATACCAGCCAGCGCCGGATTTAGGGGGGGGACAAAAGGCCCGGCCCCCCCACCAAAAAGGGCCCCCACCATGTTCATGTGTTTAATCAAATGTACGACTTGTGCGTAACACTTCGTCATTTTTATTAGCGAAGAAAGTTTGTTTATAGATGCTATTAAACTATTATCGATCGTTCAGATGGCAGTATTTCACTTGCGTGCATTATTTGATATTGTGACGAAACAACTATTAGCCTACACCTATTGTTTTCCTGAAAGTCGGTTAGGTATCTGAATCCAGTGAATGCAAGGCCAAGCCACGTAGAACACATTGGCTTACGTTTCTACTCGTTACTGGTAGATTTTGCGTCTGCCTTACTCAGATTTGCTCAGGTCGCATATGAGTAGCATTGTTAAGTAAGGCTAACATTCACGCCTTCTTTTTGGAGTACATGTCCATTTTTTTCATGAGAAATGAAATAATGTCCGAGGACATTCAAAAATGTCAAAATTTCCTCTTTTTTAAATTTCTTATTTTGCATAGCTATAATCAGGGCGTAATTAATGGTTTGAGCAGCAGGTTGGTAAACTTAGATAAAAGAGGCCCACCGACCACTGTGCGGGGTCCACTAGCCAACACTCAGAAAAAGCTTGAGGAATGATGGTGAATCCGGGTGTGGATGGCTAAACTAAAACCCAAAATCATCGAAAATAATCCGAAAAACACACAAAAACAACTTGCTGAAAACCAAAAGAATGCCAAAACCGAAATATAAGTTAAGTGGGAGACCGGTTTTACATTTAGCTTGCCAGGGGCAATTCGCCTCTCTGACCCCTGTCAGTTATGCCACTGGCTATGATATATTACATTTACATAAGGTAAGCTGGCCCTACTCAACTGCAACAAGATACTAGCTGGTGGCTTAGTTTATGGGAGGGCCTGCAAGTTGTCTGATTAGTCTATGTTTTGGTTGATTTGATTCTTGGCTGAAAAGGCGGAAATGCTTTCTCATTAATCGTTACATAACAACGGTAAATCTGTTTTCAATATCTCAATGACTTTGGCATTAGAGCGCGGACTTCTGACTCCATCATAGGTACTGTACAACTTTACTGATGGATCGTGATACGATGATCAGTGTATTATACATAGCTTGGTGTAGTACTTTCTAGTAATAAAGCTAATCAGCAATGTTAAAAAACAATGAAGAAATTCGTCAGAAGCATCCCTTTTTCAGAAAAGGACGAAATTGTTTTGAAGCTGAGTTAATTACGTGTGGTTGCATATACAAAGTTCGCAAAAGAGAGTGAAAAGACTATTGTGACTTTGTGGATCTTGAATTCCAAAAACTTATTTCTCACGGCGTAACCAGGTGGCTATCATTTTATCCTAGCTTGCCAAGGATGCTTCAAATGTACCTAGCTTGAAATTCGTACTTCATGCTGTCGATCGACAAGCCAACTGTTTTTCTGAAACGCTTTTTTGGAAATTCTCTGCGCGACCTCTGTTTAACACATTAAGATATTTGCAATCATTTCTGGTTGCTTTTAATGAGCAAGTTCAAAATATTGAGAAGTCCAAAGCATCATTTGTTGAATTTTCATCGTGTTTCGCCACTGTGAAGGCAAGGATTCAATAGAGGCAATCAGATGTACATATCAAGCCAAGTTAAATCTGCACTAAGAAAACTCAGAGATTGAGAGAAGGCAAGGATTGTGACTGTGTATTATTCATGTGAGATGTACCTGTATTGTACAAGTCTTGTGTTGCACATTTGGCTAAACGGACCACGGTATTTGCTGAATTCAAATGCTTTGACTAGATTGCTCGGTTTGCAAACAACTGAATGGGAAAATGTTAACTATGTGAGTGGTACCTGCTTGAGAGAAACGTTTCTATTGATGAAGTTAAACTGTTTCACCAATATCAAAACTTGTTTGAGTTCGTGCAAAAAAAGCATCAACCATATCAGGGATGTGGAAGCGGAAGTGGAAGCTGGAAGTGGAAGCAGTGGAAGTGGTCCTTTCTGTGTGGAAGCAGAAGCGTGAAAATCCTACCGCTTCCGCTTCCACATAGGTTATTTGACTTGGAGAGTAACTTGACGAAAAAGTTTTCACCATTTCCCAATGTGGATTTAAGCGGTGAAGTTGCACTATGAGTCTGAATGAACGTGCAATATCAGTAGCGCGAGAGAACGAGATAAAGCATAACTAGCATCCATGGCATTCTTCATAGAGGGCCAAGTCATCGTGCAACTTCGGTCGGTCTGCATTCAACTCTTCTGATTACATATGCCGGCGATCAGTTTGTCACACTTGCCTAATCCACTAGACACAAATAGAATAAACTAAAAGTTGTGCATGTATTTGATTCAGTGTGTGCCATGGTAGTCCTGATCTTTGCATAATATAAGATCTATGCTTCAACACTGAGGTATGTGCTAGCTAAACATGAAACCACATGCACAGTTCATTGTGATTGCTGTTGGTTTATTACATAATAGAATGGTTTGTTTACAAAAAACTTATGATTTCAAGCACACAAAAGCTTTTGACAAAACTGTCACATAGCTAACATCTGGGTTTTTTCCATTCATTTTCCCGTCATAGACCAAAATGTTTTTGAAATGACCAAAACAAGTTAGGTCATTTCGGTCAGAATGCTTGAAAATATAGGTCACGGAACACTGTTACAGAAAGTTTTGAACCAACTGAGACAAAAGACCAAAATGTCTCAGCAAACATTGGCTGAAATATCTCAGTGAAAATGAACAGGCTAATGCCACCTGGTCGTAAATTGAACATGTGCAGCACTCATAGTTAAGCTGTAATTAGGAATTTAAAAAAGCATCATTTACCACATAAAATTGGTTCTAGGTGAGAAAGCAGCACCAGATTCATACGTTAGGTGCACCGCATTATAGGGACACTTGGAATTTGTGTGAAAATTAAGATTTGAAGTCCAGCTTATGTTCTGAAAAATCAATAAGCATTTGTATTCACAACCACAAGTAAAACAAAGAATAACAGTTTTCACAGCTGTTTCTGCCGCACTGTTTTCTTTAGATTTGCAAGGCTGTTTTGTTTATCACAACAGGTGGTTCTTGGCAAACCCTCCAGGAGTGGTGGAACAACAATTCAGGTTCAAAAAGTACTACGGCAGACGATTCAGTGAAGACTTCTCTAAACAAACCACTGTTGTTTNTTCTAGTANGTCGAANCCAACTTGTGTTAACAGAATATTTTCTAAATCTCATGATTATAATTACAGTATATTAGTGGTGGTGTATTTTGTNTTTTAGCAAGACACTTCACACTTAAACTGTAGCAAAAGCCAGTTTTACATAATGTGCATCCTTTTACACCAATGATGTGTTTCTGTTAACCAAATAAAGATATGTATAATCTGAAGAACTAACAAAAAGTCATACGTGCAATAAACTTCTGGTAATGGCACAATATTTCTACCTCCATTTTTAAATTAGAAAGACGTTTACCTCAAATGGCGAAATGGAAACTGTTTATACTGACAAATAATAATTTGTAGATTTTCAATTGAACCCTAAAACTTTAAAGTTTTTAAACCTTAAACTTTCTTTAAAACCTTGGTTAAAGCAGCACTTGGTTTTCAACTTTGGGTTGCAAATAATGATGGGCAAGAACTTGAATTATGGTTAACCTTAACCAGTCTTGGTTCTTTAATTTTGATTTGATGATAAAAGACATGGGATGAGTGTCATTATTTTACAGTGGGTTGCAGTTCAAAAAAGATATAAAACAACTGCTGAAGAAAAGGAGTTTGATGTTGGCCCTTGTAACAATTTTGCACTAATGGAAGGCCTTGCACAAGAACTTTCGATTTAATTTGTGGTGCTTCTATAGCAGGTTTTCAATGGTTACGGTTTTGACACTTTCCACAACATTTGTATGTTCATTTTCACATTAAATTCAACAAATCAATAATTCAACAATATTGCAATATGTTCATGCTTTTTATTGTGTGCAGATTCACTATCTGGCATCTTTTGGCATACGAAGTGTTGCAGATGGTGCAAGGTACATTTTTAAAAGATAAGCCACAAACAAGGTGCGGTCTCAATTTAGTTTGCATGGACAATCTGGAAAAAGAGTTTTTGGTGCAACACCACTCATGGATGTTATCACAAGTGAGTGGGTGATGCTGTTGATAGCTTATATTGAATGCTTCCTGAAAATAGATTGTTATTAAATGACTTAGAGAACAGCAGGCAGAGAATCAATAGGCACTACACAATTAAATACAAACCCCACATTTGCAGCCTGGGAATTAGTGTTGTGTCAACATGTTTTTGTTGAAACTTCTACTGTGTTTATTATATCATTCATAACAGGGTGTCAATTGCTTCTTCCACAAGATCACATAAGAGTCAAATTATTGTGTTTAAAATAACTGACATCAATAGTGCATAAAAACAATGGTACTTTTATTCATAGCAGTACATATAGTTTTTGACAAGGTGTGGTATACACTAGCAAGCAGCAAAAATTCAGGTTGCTATAAAAATAATTGGGATGTACTCAATGATAATTTTCCGAAGTAATGCATGGTGGCAAAATTTGAACATTTTTACCCTTTCACATTTCAGAACTTACCAAACTGCCACTATTTCAATATTGGATACACTTCACACATGAAATTGCTAGTTGTGTGTGTTCAACCTGGTACATGTCAACTTCTGTTGTTTATGTTCGTTTGTGTACAAATCTGATAACTGGTTTTTGGTGCTGTTCTGAGCAGGGTATCTCAAATTTAAGCTCTTGACTCCCCCACCTCCAGGTATCTAAAAATTTTGCTTCTAGCTCTTAAGCAAACGATTATGGTTCAACAAAAACTAAAAAAGCATTGGATTATTGCACAGCATGTTTACCCCACGAACTAGAGCTGAGGAACCAGAACCCAAAATTCAGGCTCTGGTTTCGTCTGCACCACCTTTAAATTTAGAGCTCTGGCTCCAGCTAGGCAGCCCTCTGAGGATGAAAAAATAATGGTGTAGCACAGAAGTGAATTTTACTAACCAAACACTTTAGCAAATTTTGTTTATTTTTTTCAGGTGCATGTTGATGCAACTTCCTGTGCAATCTGAGAGACGTCGAAAGTTACATCACAAACACGATTAAATGTGCTCCAAAATATTGGTAAACTGTACTGAAACTGTTTGCTTACTGTTTAACATGCACCCTATTGATACTTTTTCACAAGCAAGTTGTGGGAGCATTAATTAATAGAAATATATTTACTAAAAAAAGTTTATTAAGCTAAAAAAGTCGAAATATTCAATGAAAAAAAAATGCTTTCCAAAATTCAGAAAAGTAGAGATTGCAGAATCTTTTTGTCACTGAGAATTAGCTTGCAATTGTTGGTGCTTTTCATAATTTCGCTGCTGGCTTGGGGCCTCGAATGTGTAGCTTGAAGGTGTCAGTCATCTATCTCCTATACCGGTTAATAGTTATGGCCCAACCTCCTAGCACCAGCTTCATTGCATCCAACTCTGTCCACAGCCACTCATTGGAACCAGCCTTTTTCGCTTGAATAGAACATTTGCTACAGTACTTGTTTTTTTGACAGTTGATAAGTCGTTAGGTTGAAGCCATTGATTCAAATTCACGTGTGCCTTTGTGAATTCATGGGTTATACTTTAAATCAGTGACGTACCTATCATACCAGTTACCCAGTAGGTTTACTCTGTGTGTAGGCCATCGGATATAAAAAGTTTATTCTGAACTGTTCTATACTCACATTTCGTACAACCACTGTCATCACTAAATTATCAAAGTTGACAAGTTCACGATATCTGGCAACATATATATAGCATTTGGTGCAAGAGATGCACTCATATGTACCAGAAATAAGAAATTAATGCTGAAGTGAACAAACTGGCATCTACTATGTATAGTTCATATTTACCGCTTATGTATAGCTAATTATATAAGAATTGTAGACACTGGTCACCTGGATTTCCAGAAGTGGTTGGTGGTACAGCAGTGTTGGATGAATGGGAATAATGGATGATGGTTGTCTCTCAAAGCAAATGTTACTCAAAATAATTGCTTTTCAACATTCATCCATACGCATGCGTTTTTTTATCGTTCTGTATTGTTACGTTGCTGTTCTGCAGCCATTGAAAATTACCCCCACCACTTTTGCAAACTTCTCTTCCAACGCCACCTACTGAATCCAGTCCTGGCATATTTTCATTTCTACTTTCTCCAGCAGTATAAACAAGCAAAGTCTGAAATATCGTCCCATGCACATTTTGCATCCTTGGAAAATCATTTCGTAGTATCAACAAGCTCGTTTTTTCCTATGCTGATATTCTTTCATTATTACTTGGACTTAATTTAGTTCATGCACTATAACGAAAAAGTTTGCTATTTAGATGGAGTGCAAATTGTATACACTGTCTCTTAAACGTGAATGAAATGCGTTGTTTTTTCTGAATTGGCAAGTTTAATTGCACAAAATTTTATGTTTTTCAGAAAATGGAAAAAATAGAGAAGAACCTACACGAATTCTTTTCTGCGAAAGAAGAAAACATTGTCTTTCTTAATCCTTGCATTTTTCGTTAAGAAATTTCGTCTGTTTCATATTACCTGTTTCTTGTTTTTTCTCTGAGAATAAAGCATAACAATAACTTCCTCCTGGCAAAAGAAGTACGTTGAAGGAATTTAAAAGATTGTTGGGCATAGGAGTAGCCAAAGGGGGCAATGGCTTCTCCAGTTTTTTGCACAACTGGTAATTTTTTGATTTGAGAAGCAGCATCCCAAACAAAAAATACTGTTGCTTGCCCAAAGTCAAACATTTCCAGCTGGCTTGTGCCATTGTTGTCAGGGAATTAACATTTGTGCTAGAGCTGAGGTGACCATCTACCAAACTGCAGTTGAAGAAATGCCTCAGGGTGGTGATTAAGCAACGTTTCTGCAATAGTGAAACAACGTAATATTTAAATAGAAGTCAGACGTAGAATGACAGTTGTAGCAATGTAGCCAAATGGTGGTGTAGTTGGTTGAAACAACATAGGATAGCACTGCATAGCAACGTGGGTTCCATGTTAAAACGAGTCTACAAAACATATGTTGAAACAACGTTGTATTTCAACGTTACCTATTGTGATATAAATACATTGATTCAAAGTTATAACCACGTGGGATTGTTAGCTGGGCGGTGTTATTTATTTAACTTTAGCCTGACACAATTGGTTATAATAGTTACGTGAAAAGTTGAGAACGCATGACGTGCTTAGTTGACCACAATCTGTAACAGCGTGAATCAAATAGATAAGTGTTTTCATGGTTTAGTGCTGTTAAGCTGTTATTGGCTTCTTGTCTGTGTCAACTGTAGGCTACATTTAAGCTTTAAATCCTAACTTAAATCCAAAACCCTAGCAGTTGTCTTTTCATGTATTGTCCTTGCTGCATAACCACTTCAACGAATCGCATCTGACAAAAGGCAAAATAACCACAAATTTTGGCTCGTGAGGCAAAATAGACACAACTGAATATGTAGGCTAATGTACAATTGAGTGAGTGGTTTCGGATTTGGATATCGGAGTTCACAATTTTTAATTTTCGGATATGGAGTTCATGAAAAAATTTCGGATTGGATCAGGATTGCAAAATTTCTATATCCGTACACCACTGGTGTAGACCATAGGTTCTCAAAGTGCTCCGTACGGAGCCCCAGGGCTCCGCGAGCTATTCGTTTACTTATTGAAATACTAACTTGGTTAATTTTGCAACTGTCCAAAGAAGCAATAACGGCAAGGAACAATCAAATAAAGCACTTCCAATTTACTCAGGAACATCAATCGGTAAGTAACAATGTGTTTTTTTGTTTTTATTTTTAGAAATTTATTGTGGGCTTCCGTAAATTATGGTCAATCTCTTCATGGGCTCCATAATACCAAGAGTTTGAGAGCCCCTGGTGTAGACCACAGAGGTTTACAGGAGCCGGAGTGTCGGAGTGGACTTCGGCCGGAGTCCTAACGAATTTCGAAAACAGGAGTGGAGCCGGAGTTGATTTTTTAAGGAAGGGCCGGAGCCAGAGTGGAGCCGGAGTCGTTATTTGAATATGAGGTTAGTTTGCATATTGTTGATTATTCTTATCGCAATTTGTTTTTTTTACAAAGAATGTTATAATGTAAATTTCAAATGTCAAAAACTACTTCACAGGCAGTCCAAAAATTTCAATGCAACTTGGATGCAAACAAGGTTAGGTTGGTGAGTTACATGTATGTAAAAATTTGGACAATTTCTTGTTCATGGTGATACGTTGAAAATCTATTGGCCAATAAAATTTAGCTCACATAAAGAGTTTGGGTTTTGTCTCAACAACCACATCAAGTTTTCTGTTTTTGAAGGACAAAAAGACCTATTCCGCATTCAGTTTTCTGCCAGATTCAGATAATCAGCAGAGGTGGCCGGAGTCACTTTTTCAGACTGCGACTCCGCTCCTGTCCCAACATTTTGGAATCCGGATCCGGCAATTTTTCAAATTTGAGAATCCGACTCGTGTTCAGACTCTGGCTACAATCATCAATCCAACCTTAATTTATTCATGTTTTACTTAAGAAATGACCACACAGACTCCTGCTACTGCCGAAATTGAAAAGTGACTCCGGGTCCGGGTCCGTTTTTTCCCAAATTTTTGACTGTGGGTCCGGATCCGGGTCCGAAGGAAAAACGCAGCATCCTGCCAGAGTCGACTCCGGAAATCCGAAATCCGGAATTTGAAAAATTTTGTATATTTTGAAAGTGCTTGGTATATAATTTTTTGATTTGGTATATACGAAAAATTTGGTATATATGGTATATTTTTGTCAGATGGTTTAAGTGAGATTTTAAACCACTTTATTTGGTTTATTACAAAACGAAAACAGAGAAACTGACAGTGGTGTTGAAGCCATATAAAAAATTTTGCGACTTTGCTTAACATGGGAGAAAGCATGCACTTTGGGTAAGCGGAAAGCGAGGTTGGAAGAGAGCTGAGATGTTCTGAAAAAACTGAACTTAGGTCTAGGGATGCACTTTTAGACAGACAATGCATTCAAATGTGGGAAAGCTGCGCAAGAGAGTGGCAGAAGATTTAGCAAAGAGTGGCTGACAGAGCTGGAGTGGCTTGCAAAGAAGTATTCAGCTGGTGTTGTGTATCCCTTCTGCTAACTGTGCAAAAAGATAAGGTAGTGTCTATTTTGTATTTTACTGGCGATATTCTGGCGGCAACAGAT
>JGI24158J21664_10014398_pt1 | contig 10379 bp, 9 predicted proteins | sample Ectturendosymbi3_FD_21664 | JGI IMG/M metagenome (IMG submission 21664) | reverse complement strand
CCTGGTTGTTGTTACCCCCGCCCCCCTGGTTGTTGTTACCCCCCTATTGAATATTCTGACTACGCGCCTGATTGAAAGTGCGGCCGACACCCTTACCTGTGAGAGTAGCCGGCGTAATTGCGCGGACCCGTTGCCAAGCAACGTTCGTGAATTGGCGAACGCACAAGGCGTTGCGTAGGAACAGCAAACTGTCCAAGCTGGGGGGACATCGCAGCGGCGGCGTTGGTGGGGGGGCGCTCAACATCGATTGCTGCTTGGTCACGGGGATATGACGTGGGCAGTTGCACGAATAATTCTGCAGACATTTCGTTGGTCTGCTGCAATCAAACAAAGAAAACACTGGGGGGGTTGGCGACAAAGTACTATCAGCTTGACTCAAACTTGGCTTTTGAGGAAATGCGAATTTACACTCACACCAGGTTTTTGCTGAAAAAGAGCGGGTTTCGGGGTTAAATCTCCGCAACAGACGCCAACAACCAGAAAACACAGGGCGACCAATCAGGAACTGCCTGACAGTCTCACATGAAACAAACTATCAACACCCCACACGTGCAAGTAATACGAGCACGTGGTCAACTGTTGTCGCACGAATAGCGAACTACTGATAAAAAGGTGGGCGAGTTCTCGGTTACGCGCTACACGTGCAATTGTGCATTTGGTTACAAACTATTGTTTTCTTAACACTACACATATAGTGATAAACAGGGTTGGTTGACCAGATGTCCGCCATGGTCCTTCACCAAACCTATATGACACAGTAACACTCGCATTTGCATTTATCAACTATTTTGCGATTGTCGTTTCATTCATTTTGATTTCCACCGACAATTGGTTCGTTTCCTTATTGCGTAATAGCCGTCAGTATTGTTCCTGTTTAATAGCTGAGTCATATGAAACGATATTAAACGTGAAACTTGTGGCAAGCTTCGTATCACCGATGCCGGTGGGGCCAGCTTTTCTGTTAGTTTTTAGCCTTTCAACAGGAAGGTCCAACATGAACATATACTTGGCGCATAAACTTTGCTTACTCACTGCAGTTTCTTTTTGACGAGTTAACTCAGAATAATGCCAACCGCCGCCCCCTCCTCAAGCCTTTCACAGACCCCGTGAAACTGTCCTCAAATACTTGCACGATGGCTCAGGCCAGACTTTGACCGGCTGGTCAGGGATGGGGAGACAGTTTTGACGAGGGTCTGACAACAGGCACCAATGTGACCTCATAAAGGGACACGCAAAGCAGCGCCATCGCCGGTTCGACGGACAATTACAATGACTTTCAAAATGTAGCGAACTTTCTTAAAAACGAGCTTCCAACCCAGACATTGTCCTTCACACGTTGCCATTAAGCAAGAGCCGCTTTCATAAAAATACGTCGCAGAGACTTGATTTGTGTCGCAATTGGTGTTCGGTGAGAAAAACGCCTTGTTATAAATATACATTACGTATGCGCATGATCTTTCAAAACTATACATTCAATCTTATGTATACATATGAAATAATGTATTTTTTTAATTTCGAAACTAAGGCTTCGTCCTGCTGGTGACACATCCGTGTCTGCAGCTGGACCGCTGGCAGCTCCTGCTACAATCTGCGACGTCACAATCTTTTCGACAGCTTGCGCCATCTACCAGAAAAACATTGAAATTCAGCATCCAGCCCATCCACGTTTAACCACACGAAGAGACAGAAGTACATGGAATGAGGCAGAAACATTCACATATATTAGGTTGTTATAAGTCACTGAGACAATCCCTTCTACTGCAACGCATCACAAGGGACACGGCAAGACCCAGGAAAACTTATCAAACGAAAGGGTTCAACTAAAAAATGGCTGTTTGTCAATAATTCATTGGCTGTTTGTCAATAAACTACTAAAAAAAACTAAAAAATGACATCATCGTTACACCAACCTCAAAATGACATCATCATTACCTCACCAACTTCAAAATAACATCATCATTACCTAACAAACCTCAAAAATGACACCATCATTACCTCACCAACCTCAAAAATGACATCATCATACCTCACCAGCACCCTCGGCTTTCACACACTCCGCTACTAGCATGTCGTCATCGCTTTCGTCATCGGTGTTGTCGGTAAGGTCAAAGTTGCAGCAAATCGACACGTCATTGTCCTGCAATTGACAGCTCACATTCTTGAGTTACAAAAAGTTCCGACGAATCGCTGAAGTTGCTTGATTTCTGTAGAAGCTGACACTTAGTTCGCCAGCTGACAATTTGAAACCTGCATCACGAAACTTTAAACGGTGACACGGACATTAAGAAGCTGGTTCTGGAGCAACTGATAAAAGGTCAGTTGCTCGTTACTTGGAACTACAATAACCAGATTCTACCAGGATCTTTACCAGCAGAGTGTAATGTTTTAACTACGTTTTAAAGGGCGGTTATGTCACATGGCAAAACAACTTTGCAGTTCATTGCAACAAAATTCAAAACATTAACGAATTCGTCTCTTGTCGCAACATCTTATATAATGCATCTACTATTACAACTTCATCTACTATTACATACGTCATGTGTGATGTCGTCACCATCGATTGTCAGATTTCCATTTTTTCCTTTGAAGATTGAGGGATATCCTGGAAAATAAAAGATAATATGAACGGAAAAATCTTTATTGCAATACTATCAGTGGGGCATATTACATGGCTGAGCGTGAAAGCCTTAACTTCGATGCTCTAAACATAATAATGGGATGCGTTGTTGCCCAGGCAGCCATGCATAACGCCTGACGTCACACCAAATACGTATAGCAGCTTGCAAGCTTTCCATATCTTATTTTACGCAGAATACTCAAGCAATCTCGGAAATTGTGCCGCCATTTTTTAGTGAAACACAATCCTGTTTATCTGTCGGGCAATAATAAAGCGCACGCCGCTGTAATCCGTCGTGACCCTCCGCTTGAACCATCACGAACTCGTTACTTCAATAACAACGAGATCCTGCACTGATTAATCTAACAATAAACGCAGAATCCAACAGGGTTCCGACACGTTTTCAAAAGCCATTTTCCATACTTTCTCAATACCTTTTCAGGACTAAATTAAAGCACTTCAATACCATCATTTAGCTTCATTTTTCGAAAATTTTATTCAAGGAACTGTCATCAATGGTAAAGAACAAAATTTTAATAACCAAATAGTTGAAGCTAGAATTTCCATACTTTTGTCTACATTTTGGCGAAATTAAATACTTCTTCAAGGTCTTGAAAACGGATTTCACAATTCAATACTTTCAATACAGCGAAGGAACCCTGACGCAAACAATAAACGCAGAATAAAATGCACACAAATGACTTTCCAACAGCTTCTGACGCACCTCGCTGCTGCTGACTCGTCACTTCCTGTCGCTGACTCGTCACTTCTTGATGGGAGGCACCATCCCACGCTCGGCTCCGGTTGAACTTGTCAGGCATCCTCCCCCAAACATGTCTACCAGGCTGTTGGTTTTCTTTCCCAACAGACAGAGTAATCGGTTGTGCAACAGTTGCAGTGTTCACGCCATGTCTTCCAGCAAGCACTGAAGTTGCTGCTCCAGTGTTTCCAGCAGGATTTCCCCGAAAAACATGCTGGTTTTTCCAACCTTGCTTTCCCGCTAGTTGCGATGGATTCATCCCAGTGTTGCTTTGAAAATTACGACGTGCAGTTCCAGCATTGGCAACACTGCTGCCCACCTGATTTTGGCGGGAAAGCGATGAACGTATGGTGCTGCTTGTTTCAAACAATGCATTTCTCCCGCTGTGATTCAAAATTGTCTTTCCACTACCGGCATCACAACCAGGAGGGGGAAGAGCTTCACCAGCCGGAGATGACGCAGCACCACGACACATCCTTCCACACACGTCACCAACATCACTCTTCACGCAACTCGCCGGAGTGTACCCCGCATTGAACTTTGTCTTGAAAGTATAATCAGCAGCAGTGGGCAAGGATGGAATAGACTCGGAATCGGATCCATGATTGGCGGTGGAACCTTGGCGAGAGGAAGAAAACGTGGCGTCGGATCTCTGGCCCGTGGACGTGGTCCAAGCGAACACCTTGCCCATGCGGCTCCCTGTCTCATCCGTGCTTTCATTGGTCCTCAGCTGCAAAGGAAGCAACTAGATTCAGAGCAATGCTTCTTAACCTGGGTTCGATCGAAGCCCCAGGGTTCTGGGTTTACGAACGTTATCTGAAGCATGACTAAAAGCGTGGGACTATTGTGTAATTAAATATAAACTGTTGAATGGTTTAATTCCAGTAACCCATTTTTACTTTCTGTTATATTGGGCAAAAATGGGGTACGACAAAAGCTTGGAAAACTACGCAAGGGTTCAACGTTTCGTAAAGGTTAAGAACCACTAACTTAGAGTTTGATGAATGGAATTTGATCGGTGCCTGAAAACAGGTTGCGTTGTTTCTTCGAAGCGGCGCAAAAAACAGAAATCAATCTTGTTAATTTGATTGTTGTCACAAATGAATCTTCAACAGTTAGCGTTGTGGAATAAACGTTCGTTTGTGACAACAACAGCCAACACAACAAAATTCATTTGTGACGACAATAGTCAACTTTACCAAATTCATTTGTGACGACAACAGTCAACTCAACCAAATCCATTTGTGACAACAGTTAGCTTAACAACATTCATTTGTGACGACAACAGTCACCACACTGGTCAGGAGGGATCTCGGTTAAAGCTCGGGACAGAAAACGACCGGCGAGTCAAACAGGAACCGATTGTTATACTCCTAAAAAAATTCACTTTAGCACCCGCTTGGCTGCTGCAAAGGAGGCTGACAGCGTGTTGCATTTATTCGAGGGTTTGTGCGAAAAGGTCTTAACTTGGCAAAAAAAACTGACCTTTTAAATAAAAACAACGCTCACCGCATTTGCTGTGACCTCTGAACTCTGGAACTTCCATTTCGACGGGCGTGGTGCGATGGTCGCCAGATCCCCCGAAACGTCATCTGTGTATGACGAACAATCAAACAGTTCTAAACATGGACAACCTAAACAAATAATATCTTTTTGTTGCACACCTTGCGTGTCTCCCGTGACCGACCATAACCTCTTTGCCGGTTTCTGATTGGTCGACGGCAAATCACGTGCGCCATCGTCATCGCCGTGCTTGATTCTGGACCCGACGTTGATCTGATCCTGAACGACAGAAGAAAGACGATTAAAGTGACAAATAACAATCGATTCATGAAATAAAGATCACGGACAAAAGCAAGCAAATATCGCTGACCTGGTAGTAGTTTTCTTCTTTTTCGAAATCGCTCAGTTTCAAGTCACTTTCATCCGCGAATCCGGAATCCGCGGCTATTGTTTGTTGATAAAATGAATCCAACATTTCCCAACCCGGCGACCTGCAAGAAAAACCACGGTGCGATACACTTTAACTTTGCAAATGACGCGTGACGGGGTTCAAAATATGAACAATAAATCCCTGAGGTTACTCAACTTGTTTGAGGTTTAGAGCAATTAGGGGTCAATGGATGGAACAGAAACGACAACTCAACGCGTGATATGGAAGGAACAAAACAATAAGGTCCATGCTATCAAAGAATGATCAGTGTTTAGTGAGGGATAATTTCCATAGGAAGATTCAGACAGTCAAATTAATTTGAATCCCGTACTGTCAAAGAAAACTGCTGAAACAAGGATGGGAAACATGAAAATGTAGCAAACGAGCGGATAAAGGAGGGGCACAGTCCCCCCAGGCCCCAACTTTAATTCGTTTGTCTTCACATTTATGCACCAACTAGAAAAAGAAACTAACTTTTTCATAGATGGTGTTGAAGCCATAACCTGGTTGGCAGATTGAGTATTGTTCCGTTTGTGCATAGGATCGTAACGATATTGCTGCAGCTGCTCCTTGCTGGTTGGTGTGTGCGTCTGCGAAATAAAAATGGCGTTTTTGTTCTTCAAGATGCAATGATCATAACTCGTTTGAACTAAACCTAGCCTCCTTGCAAGAAAACATTGCACAGAATTTTTTACATTGGTTTGAAGAATTCGCCTACATCGCTCCATTGTAATCAAACACACGCTTTCTTAGATCATGCTGTGCTGCCATTTAAAGAGTAGGACTTAAAGACAAGCCTTGCAGCTAATCGCTTAATCGCTTCTCTGCTGAAGCACTATGATGATCACGTCACGTGCTACCTGTCGATTGACTCTAAACCACAACTTCTGACCTGGGCTTACGTCACGCGTGCGTCACGCCAGCTGTGGCAGCAAGGCACTGAACAAACAACGAAGAAAGAGCAGCTTATGCTCCTTGTACTTGTTGCGTCACTAACACTTTTAAATCATATCAAGTTCCGATGCAGTTTGGCGCCATTTTCTACCAGTTCGGGTTTTCATCTCAACTCAGTTCAGCTTTCACGCTCTTGGACGAACTCACCTTGAGTGGATTCGATTCCGGACTCGCTGCAAAACAAAGAGACACAATATAGAGTTGTTTCAAACGAAGAATTAACGTTTTTGTGTGATTTATCGTGAAGAAGTACGCCAAAGGATGGTTTCCACAACGACAACAAACCAGGAAATGACCACCTATTGATCGAAACCTTGCCCACCATCAACAACACGATGTGACGAACCTTATATTTACTTGTAGTCCCTCCTCGTATTGGAACATTATTACTGGTGCGATTCAAAAATGTAAAAAACGTGTACGCTGAAGTCGGGACCTTTCTTCAGAAAGATGATAAGAAACCGTGTTAAATCATGCATCAACATAACTTCGCACCACGCTAATCAAGCAATACGAACACTAGCCATTCAAACCACATTATACCCGGTCGCACGTGTGGTTCCGGATCATAAAGATATATTTTCAACCGACCCTGGAGGGCGCGCCTGTATAAGCATGTCCTATTTAAATATTCTAACTTCCCCAATTCTTGCGATGCCAAAAGTTAGTCTCTATGTTGTCTCATTGTTTTTGACGAAATGCAAACATCTGTACGGGTTAGTGACCTAACAGTTGCCGCGATTATGACGTACATAAAAAACACTGAATTCACCAGAGCGGAAATATTCGCAAAACTTCAAATTTCGAGACTTTAATGACAGGCTCCTAAAAAAGTTATGCGCGTCACACATCTGCACAACCTCAGCTTTGGGTGTGAATTGAACAAAGAAAAAGCGGACAGGGGCGTAACCAGGGGGAGGGTGGAGGGCGCGATCAGTCCTTCCACACTTTGGACGGCAATTATTATACCGTTGAGCAAAATTGTCATCAACGCCTAAAACCAATTATTTATTCGATTTAATATCCCCGACACTCCCATCAATAATTGATTTTTCTGGTCACGCGCCTGGAACCGGAAGCCGAAATTTTGCTGATGATGACGTCATCAGGGTTCCCACGCAATTTTGAAAAGAAATATCCAGATCTTTTCAAAACCTTTTCCAGACATTTTCAGGACTTTTACAGACCTAACATTTCCGTATGGCCTCCCCAGGTTAAATAAGGGCACTGTAAAATTTAACACGATATAAGTAAAACTATATCAATCTTGAACAAAATATTAAGAAAATTTGTGTCAAAAGATCAAGTCTGGAAAACAATTTTCTTTTTCCATAGTAACAGATCCAAAAAAATGTTTTTCCAGATTTTCCAGACTGGAAAATGACAAAAATTTTTCCATACTTTTCAAGACTACGTGGGAACCCTGCGTCATGACCGCAGCAAACGCGCCACGGGATTACGTCATATGGAACAGAACATGGCGCAGCAAGCAAGCAGCAGAAACTTTTTTTACCTTCGAGTCCTATCTTGCAGCAGTCATGCCTGCACATCTTTTTATTGATGCAACTGTGTCTGCACGGCTTCCTGGAACAGGATACAGAAACAATATGATAAAGATATGATAACAATAATGATAAAAGCCAGTGTTAAAAAACAATGCTGACAATCAAGTATGATCAAGGCCAGTGTTACGAAACAAAGCTGGCAAGTATGTGCAATCTGAATGCTTTTTCTGCAACGCAACAAACACTAGAAAATCGGCGATGGTTGAGATCGAATAGCGATTAGGTTCAAACAAAATATCACTCTGCACAGAAGGTTCTCACAGGTGAGTAAAATATTCACCGCTTTTTGTCGAAATACTTGGAGTTGGCAGCCGGGGTCGTCAAGCCAATCGCGTCATTGCGGGAGCCCTGGGTGGTCGCTGTCAGCCGTCGGGGGCCGACGTAGTAGGGCGTGTACGTACTCTCGATGTCGAATCCGACTGCCACGGAAATGTAAGACCGAATCAGTTGCAATTAACTTCAAATGCAACCGAAAAGGATTTGAGTTGAACATTAGGCAAGAACTTCACAACTATTTAATTAATTAGGAGACTAATCCATTATTTTGTTTTTAGGCGATATTTTTGAAACAGAAACGCCAATCAAAAGCTCAAAAGATTCGGATTGTAGCCTAGTTTCCAATAAAAACTTGAGTCAAAAGATTCCCCCTAGCGGTTGACGCCCAGGGCCAGGTAACCTGAGCCAAAATGGCCTAAAACCTATCCAACTTATGACGTCACCCACAAAACAAACGATGTCCAAAACTTTCCAATTTTTTTCATTGCAATCTCAAAGGATTTCCGCATCTTTTAGTGTTTGAACAGCTCTCTAGCGCAATCGGCGGAAGATTTATGGAGTTGCAAAGTGATATTTTTCAAGTGGCTCATGCGTGTCTTGAAGGTAAAAACAACCTTAAAGGTAAAAACACCTGTCACCGAAAGTGTAAGGTATTCAAACCTATCTGAAAACGCGAACACTAACTAAAAAGCTTATTTTGCCTGCTCTAATATTTTCCAAAAATTGCTGGTCGAGATATTTACAAAGTCTTTTATGGAACCACAAATATATTTCAAAGAAAATACTTAAAAAAACGATAAAAACAGTTCAGCCAGAAAAGGAAAACCAACGTGTTTTCAGAAAAGATCGCGTAATTGCTTCATGAACATTGTACAAGAAGCTAACAGCTGTGTTTTGTACAGGATCAGCTTTACATCAATGAGAGTTACCCCACTCCAGGCTGATGTACTTCACACTCAATTCGTCACCCCTCGACGCTCGATGAACCGTGACCGTGCGTTGCCACGAGTAGTCAGTCGATGACATCAGAATAGAGTCAGCCAATCGTAGCTTCAGGATGACGCGGTTGTCGGCGTCACCTGAAAAATCAACAACGCAGAAGAAAACACCTCTCAACTTCTTGTCAATAGATTCATTGTTGATTATTACAAACCAAATGAGCAAAACTATCGGTTTCGTGCCCAACAATGAGAATATAACCGCAAATAATTTCCTGTCGAACAAGTTAGGGCCTTGACCGGAATCGCCCAACACATACATTTGCGAAAGTTCTTTGAAACAGGAGAATTACATCAATTGGTATCTACGTTCTTTTGTTCAAAGTCCGAATATTTTTTAAATGACCGACAAAAATATTAATCAATATTGGTTTGGTCACATGTCCGAAAAGTCACGCTAGCCAAAACTGTTACAGCGAGTTTAATACCATTATGCGACAAATTAACCGAAATGTCTCAGTGAAATAAACAGGTTTGGAATAACTGCCAACACAAAAACACAATAGTTGAGATATGCATGTCGCGCACAAAAAACTATAATTCCATTACACTTTGGCAAGAAGCCACAGCACCCACCAATCAAAAGCAAGCACGTGTGTCTCTGTCCAATTGTGTGGTTCCCTTTTAGACTGTCTGCATTGTTCAAATGAATGCGCACTGTGACGTCGCTAGATTCCGCTGAATACCTTTTGCTCTGAAAAAGAATTTAAGACCGCAGACCGATACCATTTCCAAACTATAAAACACTTTTGTTATCCAAAGTTCAAGCACAAAGCTTACAGCACAGACAGGCACTAAAAAACATCTAATGAAAAAAGTTTACTGAACGGTCACAAAATAGACAAAACACAAAGAATTATTTACGAGGAAAGTAAAGACAGAAATTTCAAAACAAATATGGACAAAAATGTGAAGTTTCACGTTACAAAATAAAACGAGACGAAATCCAACCAATGCAACTTGTTCTCGCAAATTTCTTCCGTCTCACCCACCTGTTCCACATGCACTGTATAATGGGGCTTACCCACCTGTTCAACATGCACTGCACACTGGGGCAAACCCACCTGTTCAACATACACTGTATGCTGGGGCTCACCCACCTGTTCAACATACACTGTGTACTGGGGCTCACCCACCTGTTAAACATGTACTGTGTACTGGGGCTCATCTACCTGTTCAACATGCACTGTATACTGGGGCTCACCCACCTGTTCCACATACACTGTGTACTGGGGCTCACCCACCTGTTCAACATGCACTGTATACTGGGGCTCAC
>JGI24158J21664_10014395_pt1 | contig 10381 bp, 7 predicted proteins | sample Ectturendosymbi3_FD_21664 | JGI IMG/M metagenome (IMG submission 21664) | reverse complement strand
GTGAGAGATGAACGTGCATTTACATCGATTTAAAACAAGTTTCCGTATTCCTGGAAAGTGCAAGTAGGGTTTATGAATTCATCTGAAAAGAATTATCCCTTTAAGTAACTAATAAAGCTGAAGGTCGGAGTCGGATAATCGAAATTGCCCGGAGTCGGAGTCGGATGCCGGGACTTCCGACTCCACAGCCCTGGCTGCAACGTCTACGCACAACCACTCAGTCTCTGATTTTCTGGAAACTGATTGACCAGTGACCATTCCAACCGCTCATGGACAACGTGGCAAGGCCGTGGTTCCTGCTCAGGACTGACCCAGCTAGTGAAAAGTTGGGAATCAGTAGCTTATCTACAGTTGTGCAGTGGGTTTTCTGTAGGACGATGATGAAGGCCTTATTCTTATAGGCTAGCTGCTCAATGACAGAGATTTTTTCTGCGGTAGCCCCTCGGTGTTCAGCTGGAGTATGTTGGGTTGTGGGTTGTCTTCGGCAGCATTTCTGCTACCGCGCCCTGAGAAGTGTATTTTAAGACCCACCCCATGTCGAACACATCCAGTGCGGGTACCAGTGCTTGCTCTCATTTTGAACAAAATATGTTGACAGTGTCTATTTAACCTCATGAGGCAAAAGCACTGCCGGAGCTATTGTGCCTTTAGCTGAACTGCTGAACTTGATTGGTTGAAATGGTCACAAGACAAGTTCTTAGCCCGATGGGCAAATTTTGTCATGGTTTCAGTGCTGGCAAGTTGTAGGAGCTTCTTGTGTTGTGTACAGTGTAAGCTAAACCCTAATCCTTAAACCCCAACCCCTAATCCTAAACCATACTCCTTGCCTCTTTGCGTATCGCATTGTCACGTGACCACTTCAGCGAGTTGTGCTTGACTATAAGCAAAATAGCCACAGCTTTTACATCCTAAGGCAAAATAAACACTACCACATATTTTGGCTAATGTACAGCTAAGTGAGCGGTTTCGAATTTTGATTGGATATCGGAGTACATAATTGTTAATTTTCGGATATAGAGTTTATGAAAAAGTTTCGGATTGGATCAGGATTGCAAAATTTCCATATCCGTACACCACTGGCCTGAAAATCCCCTGGCATTTTTGGACGTTGAAAAGAAGCTATTTCGGCAGTTTAAACATTTCTCTTTTTCCGCTAAATCTGTTCCTGATTTCCATTTCTGACTGTTTTTCTTAAAATAAGATACTTTACGACTATTGCTCCAAAAGTGTAAAATAGGGCATCATGTGACTGTGGTAAACAAGTTGTTATCACATTGATTTTAAGAAAAACATTTGACTGAAAGAGTCGATTTTCAAGCCTATACAACGTTTTTCAGTTGAAAATGTTGTGCAAAGAACGTTTTATATCTCAGCTGGAATGAGAAACTGCATCGGACAAAAGTTCACCACCATGGAAGAGAAAGTCATTCTCTCGCGTTTGCTTCGCACCTACGAAGTGGCAGCTCATGACGTCGAGTTTTCGCATGGAATGAGACCTAATATTGACACCCAGTCAACCTCTGCATTTTATGTTGAAAAAAAGATGAACATTTGTCCCTGTGTGCCAATGCGTGGTTCTCTCAAAAGTTTTGTTTTTTTGAGTGGTTTTAATCAGGGTAGCCGTTTCATTGCTGCTTGTTTATTACATTAGTCGCAATCTCTTGATAATAGTATATATTTCTGAAACCTTTGATCTGCTACCTAATTAGCTATCTCCATTAGCAGTGTTTAGATAATAACCTGAGATTTGCGCTGAGACGTAAATATTTTTCCAGCTTTCCAATACTTTGCTGTCGTAAGAACAAGCATCTCTGCTTTTTCAGTCTCTTACTAACTTGCAGTAGCGTTTCTTTGCCAAAAGAAAATGAGAGAAAGAAGTCTTCACATCCTGAGGAATCAGCGTTTTCTCTCTCGTTTGAAACAAGTGGCACTTGCAAGTAAAATAGGTTGGTTCTATTACGGAATTTCCAGTCGAGGCTTTTTCCTTGCAAATTTGTACAGTAAATACAAAGGTGGCATCTTGTCCTTTGACTTTTTAATAAAAAATCTGTAAAGACTGTTTTGAAGAAAACAGGTTTGGGTTAAACGTACTGTGGACGGTAACCGTTATGAGAATAGCCAATTCTGGGAAATGTTCAAATATGGTCAGAATTAATCACCTTGATTTTTTTGTGTCGACCATACATGATGCAACGACTGAATAATTTCTATTACATGCTGGGAATGATAACCTTCACCACCAAGCGAATTAAAAATACGGTACTTTTGGGATTTTTACTACTTTAGCAGTAGAGTTGTTTCTAGTTATTCGTGTGGTTACACGTAAACAGTAATTCTAAATTTGGTTTGCTTAGTTATGTCCAACCTAACAAGACCTTCAACTCGAAACGTTTCAGGTCTTGTCCCCCCACAGCTTAGTTTTGCACAGCAACAACGTGTATGCCATGCAGGGTGAGGGTACATGGCGTCCGAAAGTTTCAGATAATACATCGCGTGACCGCGGTAAACGATTTGTTAACATATTGATTGTTGGATAAGAAATGTGATTACAAAAGTTGATTTTCAAGCGTGAACAGTGTTTTATAGTCGAAAATCCTGTACAAATTCTCTTGACATGTAAATCTTCTTTGAGTGTTTATCAGACCACATCTCGAAGCATATCGGATAGAAGTGTGTGCTATACATTTTAATTTGGTTGAAACTTCATCGTGAATGTTTGAAACGACTCTTTCCTTCTTAACTGCTTTCAGTAGCAGAAATACCCCATAATGCGAAAAATACAATGTTTGGATTAATTTCATTCGCCGTTAGGTTGTCGTTAACTTTATAACGCGGCCTGCGATGACCAGTTAGGAATAGTGGCAGTTTGTGACAGGACTCCGCAAATGTTGAAAATAAATTTTCAGAGGAGACAAACTATGTTTAATGTGACGTGATGTTTATAAATAGGTCTCATGGCAAATAAAAAAGCCAATCTACTCCTGTTTTGGTAATGATAACTGCATGTAATGCGGCTGTAAGCGTTAGAAGCAGTAAATTTGCATTTTTTCATCACCGCTAGGAACAGTTAAGCTGTTAACTTTATTGTGAAACTATGACACCAATATAGGAACCAAACAGGTAAGCTTATTGCAGAGCGTAGCTTTGATACTAAAAAACACTCAAACCAATCAGCACTCGCAATAATAGCTCTAGCAGGGCGCTATTGCGCAAAAACACAGCAAAATAGTATTCCTGCCGTATCAGGCATCACTTGACTGCCAACACAGGAATCGTAATGGTACTATATACAAAGAAAAATCCGACGATACGATTTGATACGAATTTCTAGTAATCTCAACAACCAACGATTGAACGCTTGATTCATGAAGGCAAACCATGAAACATTCGTGGGAATTTCTTAAGGCGAAAAAAATTGCCTTTTGTATAAAAAAATAAGCATGACGTTCAATTTGTTCTGTAAGTATCGAGGATAGTATTTATAGATGATCAACGTATTACACCCCTACTTTAAAAAAAGCTGCTGAATTGTTGTCATGAAAACATATCAAAACTGCAAGTGGTTACGAAACGTCGGGTTTTAGAAAATCCAAGTCTTGCAACTGCTGAGATTTCCATCAACACAGGTTTTGCAGCGTGAAAAGTTTGTCTTGATCTGTGCTAAGCTCGCATAAACAGGATCCTGAGCTTAGTGCACAAGCAGCCAACCGTTAAAATTACCTCATGAATGTAACTGGAATAAAAGATTGCTAAAGCCGGCCATTGTTCTTTAAAAGAAATCGGCTTCTCAGTCGTCTTCGTCATTTTGGTAATGCGCCAACGCCCTCGCGCTCGGGTCTTGACAGTCGATCCACTTCGGCAACCACTGATACGGAATCAGCTGGCAAAGCCGAGAACCGAACTTGCTCTCGAAAACAGAACGGTAATAATACGCCTCTTTTGTTTTAGGGGAATTGTGAGGAAAGGTCGTGGCAGCTTTGGCCAGCTGCTCGTCGGTTATCTGAAAAAAAAAGCGTTTCTGTCGTCACCAACACCAGACCGTGCTTTCAATGCTTTGCACACTCTTTTGCGCTGCACAGGGTATTTCCCGTTTACAGATCTGAACTCGTTCTGGAAACGCTCAGCGAAAATCGTTATTCATATGTTTCTTGTCGCGAAGCAAAAATCTGAAACCAAATTTTACATACATCTAGCCGTTTCGCGTTAAATTTTGCACAAATGCGCCGGAAAAAACTAAATGCAGTAATAGGCTTAGTCATTTGTTGCATTTGTGAGAAATTACTTTCAATATCCGGGCGAAAGCGCCACTGACTTGTAACGTTACTGAAAATTAGACAACGGGAAATTTGGATTAGTAAAAGTGAGCCAGAATTAATTTGCAGCAAACGGTCCTGAAGTCTCTTTGCAACACAATCTCACTACTAGCGAGTAGTTCCAACCCTACAACACTGAAATGGGGTTAAGCCAAGCCCACGTTAGCGTCCCGCACTATTTGCTCGTGTACACAAGCGCAGCAGCGCTCCCAACGTTTCAATTGCTGCGGTTATTACTCGGACTACCGCTCTGGTGCAATCAAGTTCGTACTCCCGTGCTGTACTTTTCCGCAGTGAGGAAGTGTGTGCTTCTGGGTTGAAACACCCCGGTTTGTGGTTGAAACAACCCCGGATCATCCACCGTGGATGTGTGTGATTTTTGTGGCATTTACCAGGTGATATTCTCCTGACGTTGCACGTTCAGTGCATGCGTTCAGCACATGTTTTCAATCAGACGGCGGGGAGGTTTGAAAGGGAAGCCCTGCCAGTTGAAAACGACGTATTCGGTTGTGTTACATCGTAGCTTGAGTTGCCATCACTGGGCCGTGCACTTCCACCAGAGAGCTCACTGGCAGACAACAAAGCACCTGTGATACGCTGCTGTGAGTGTACAAGAAAGGCTGTTTTGTGTTCACTTCACCGTGTTCTGTGCTTGTTTGTTTTACTAACTGTGTTTATTTGATCTCCAACTGTTGTTTTTTTGCTTGCTTCTGAATATCAGCTGAGTCATATGAAACAATACACATGCATTCATTCAGATAAAAATTTGGCCATTCTTTGCATGCCTCCCATAGAGATTCCAATGGCCTTGAAGGGCTGTAATTCACTCAGGGCTTGCTTCAGACACCTCGGTACCAGCATGGAGCAGGAGGAGGTCTTCAAGTCCAGCATAATTTTTAAAAAATACGAAGTTTAATCATTTATATAATTTTCCTTTTAATCAATAACAGCATAAAATTAAGGCACAAAGTAACTTTTTAGTGCGCAAACAACGTAATAAGATAAAACATTTTCAGTGTACTTTTTGTCATCAACCTAAATTGAAAAATGTATTCTTTTTTAATTTTCAAAATAGGGTTTTGACCACCCCTGTTCAGATTTCCCGGGACCAAAAATCAAGTTCAGTTTTCTAGGGCAATGATTGAACAGATGCCGAACCACTACGCTGACCAGCGGTACTATACAACGCCATAGCAGCCTACATACCAAATCCTGTAAGTATAAAACAATGTTTGCCTTAGGTGGTATTTTTACCTTGGACGATACGAAGTTTTGTAAAATGATATGCCACGACTTCTTTTTGGACGATACGCCGTCGCTGAACGCTTCCTTTTTTCTCCACAGGATTTCTTCCGGTATGATGTCACATCCGGAGAATGACGAACGAAGCAAATGCTTTTCTACTCCGTCCTGTCAAAAATGACAAATTAGTCTTAGTGGGGTCTGAAATCAAACTGCGAAATTCAAAATAAATGTTGCAGCTAAAATCCTGCCAGGAGATTTTAAGATTTTCTGGTAATTGTTCAAGTCTCTTTTTACTGCTTCTGATTATAGTATTAAGAGTAAAACTCAATAAAAGTTGTTTTAAAAACACGAAAAGCTATGAAAAACGTGTCATCCGACAGACATGTTAAAACAAAACTGGTCGATTTTATAGAGGTGAGGATATCTTGCTGTTTCGGTGCTCTAGAAGTGCTTTTACGAAAACTGTCTAAAGATTTCCTTACTGTTGCCTATCCTAAATATTTGTCGTGCTCTTATTTACGCAGAAAAAATCTGTATTTTGCAAGTCACGACCGATTTGAGAATGTTTTGCAGCTTTTGGGATAAGCTGTTCCTTTTAATTTTCTGGAGATTTGCAGCGCAGAATCAGGGATTAGCCGAAAGATCATATGTAATTTTGGAGGCATTGTGGGGTGCAGGTTCAAATACATTAAGCTACGATTATCTCATCACACAGAAGGTCGGCTTGGATTAGCGTTTAAAGTACAGAACAAATCTCGATCAGACTGCATGGGGCAGAGGCATTTCGTACATGAAGAGTTGATTAAAATTCGCAATAGCGAGCTGCATACTTGTTAAAAATCTGCGCAAGGTCTGGGTTGATTCGCAAATAAACGCTTTGATGAAGTTGCTGGGATCACGATAAAGTTTGCTTTCCGTGGACAGGCGATCACAGAACGCACCTCGGCATATGGCAGGTTTGAAAAAACGCAGTTATGATTCGGTAAAAAACGATTTACTCCTAACTGCTGAGATTCCGCATCGCAAAATTTCAAACTCACCGCATTTTCAAGCAAAAGACGACTGGAATTAAAATTACAGAAATACGACTTTTCTGCAACAGCGAGTCTGCGACGGATTGGGATGGGCTGAAATGATAGGAGTTTTGCGCGGAGGCTTTCACAAAAATATCGAACAAAAACCTGTTGTCAAGTGGGGAAAGTAACTTTTGTTTGTAAGCAAATGAAGCGTACACATTTGCTCTTGTAAATGGCGATAAAAGTCACAGAAAATGAAATAAACTGCCACAACCCTAGAAACTATGTGTTATTATTCAGCAAACTGCAATGCGAGTGTCGTTCTTCTAATACGCAACCTCTCACACGTCCGAAATTACCTCAAATGCAGCTACGCAATCAGCATTTTAAAAGATTAACAGAACTGTCGAGTGCAACCGGCTGGACAATCTGTGGTACCCGGTGTCTTGTAATTTTACGTTTTTCGGTCGCAGTAATCACGGAAGAATAAATAAACTCAATCAAGTTAAACACACAGGTTTTGATTAATAAAACCTCTTTTTAAGGTGAAGATTCTGGTAGAATTTGAGTTCCGCGCTATAAAAACATTTGAGAATGATGTCTGTGATTCACAGAACGTTGTAATGGTTGCTTTTACTGAAGAAGTACAGCACAGACCACCGTTGCACCAGAGGATGTGCTTTGTCGTTTAAAAATCTGACATGAATTGGAAACTTGAGAAAGGTGCACTCTGCAAAATTCACACAGACCATTTCTAGTCGCACGTGATATCTGAATGAGCTGCAAACGTGAACGTAAAAAAATTACAACTGCTGAACTTCATCACCACGCAAAACGTACAAAATCGGACGATCTTCTGATTTCAATTACAGTTTCTTTTACATAATTTACCTTTGGAGACCTCAACTCGGGCGGCAGAGACAGGAAATACGAAGTCAGGGCGTGATCGAGGAACGGGGCTCTCACTTCCAATCCGTGTGCCGCTGTGCTTCTGTCCGTGCGCAGAACGTCGTATATATACAGGTCCTCAAGTAAACGCCTAACAAAGTTCGGCAAATTGATAAAAATTCAATGCCCAAGTTCAATAGCGTGTTTGATGGGGCCAAAAGTTTTGACTTTAGGCGAGCAACAATGTTTTATTTGAGACAACGCCTCTCAAAACACAAAACGACAAAACATGCTAAACATTTGGGTGAGGAATGGCTCCCTTTGACCCCCCTGGCTAGCATATGGCTAAGTTAATGATTTTCAATCACTTCAGGAAAAAAAGCTGGTTCAACCCGGTTGGCAAGAGTAATTTTACGATGCTCTAAGTCTAAAGCACGACGGCTTCAAAGATTGCCAACAACAGGGTGATGATGTATTTCACGTTGATTAGACGTTAAGGCAAACGAAGTTATTTCAAAGGTGTTTTTATGGTTTTCAGACTATATTTAAACCGTGTTTTTACTACACAAACCCACCAAGAACAATTTCTGCCTAAACAACTTCCTGTCAGTTTGTAAAAGTTAGGTTGGCTCTTGAACCTATATTCAGTGGTGTGTTTAAGGGGAGTCGAGCAAAAGGGGTCCTCCAGATGCCTAGCGCGTAAATTTCCCTCATTTTTGGTGAAAAACGTATTATCCACTCATATAATATACTTTGTAGCAGATCATAAGTAAGTACTCTGCTTGCAACGTGCCCCCAATAGCAACTGCAACGTGTAAGCACTCTGCTTTGAAAGGGCACTCAACAACAACTGCAACGCGTGGCCTAAGTGCTCGGCTTTCAAAACGCCCCCTACGGCCATTGTAATACGTAACCTAACTATTCTGCTTTTGAAAGGTCCCCAACAGCAACTGTAATGCGTAAGCATTATGCTTTCAAAGGGGTCCTCAACAGCAATTGTGAAACTAGAGAAGTGGGGGCAATGCCAGCTTGCTATCGCTTAACTTTTATGTGTTGCTAGCTTTGTCTTCCCAACTTAGTGTTTTTCAAAGTTGTGTATCATGAATACCCTTTTGCAGGGACCGAGTTTGCTAGAAAACTTTGGGGACACGCACTTTGTGTGATATACATGTTATTGTGCATATCACACAAATATAATGTTATGGCTTGTTTTGGCGACGTCACCATGTTCACAATCAACCGTAGTACGACGTTTTTGTGAAACTGGCAAAATGGGAGGCAAATTACGGAAATGTCATTTTTTGGGGACCATGGCCCAAGTGCCCCTGCCCAACCCCATGGTGATAATGTCTATTTTTCTTATTCGTTACCCGGCTTTGTGCTGGGTGTTTTCAATAGTAATGTAACCACGAAATTTGTATAACTATATTATTTTTATCTCAACGTATTGGGGGGACAAAAGATGTTTTGTCTCCCCTTGTCCAAAAGTGGGAGACATGTCCCCCCGCCCCTTGAAACTATACCCCTGACCTTTTACATTTTCTGTAATGTCAGTCATGCCATATTCTCAGTAAAGTATCCTTGGGTGGCCAGCATAACCACGTCCTAGGATTGAACAAAAGGTCTTATCACGGTTGGCTCAGTTTGATGACGTCATCAGAAGGCCCCCCTTTTCAGCCTTGCCTTGGGCCCCACCAATTTTAGTTCAACGCTGCCTATATTGACTGGTGAGCATTTACAAAATCTATAACCGTACAAAAGCCAGCGGACGAGTTGCAAAACATTTGAAGTTAAACGTTTCAAAATCAGTTGTCTTCAAAAAACATTCAACAATGCACTAAGCAAAGCGCTTGATTCATGAAAACAGAAATGCTGCAACTCGATTGCAAAAACTTTTGACAAACGCCAAGGGCAGCTTGAGTTATAAATCCAGTAAGGACCAAGTTTAATCATCTGCAGTAAAAGATAAATGTACCTGCTTTCAGCATCGCCATCTTCTGCCGTAGGCTGCTTGTGGAAATATATATAACCTTGAGCAAGCTCGTCAGCGCCCTCTCCCGACATAACAACGATGGTGTCAGTGTTTTTGCTTATGTACCTGGAGAGGAGGTACATGGCTGAAAATAAAAAACATTAGGCAGTTAGAAACGGATTTATTACGGTGGAATTTTATAGTGCATGAATCTAAGATCAAGGTTTCGGGTAAGAAACAAGGTTGTGAAGAAGATTGAACAAAATGTGGGTGAAATCAAGCTTTCCGAAACGGCCTGTTTTCTGTGTGCGCTGGGCATGAGCGTGTGGGGTACATAATGAATCAGATCAAAATATTAAAATCAGTTTCAACAGAAGAACTCCGTTGGTTACGTAGAAACAATATCTTTGTTTCTACGATGAAACTCTTAACACTTTGGCGGAGCAAAGACATTATGATATTCACCTCCACCACCTCCTCAAAGTTGGTGCCTGGGCACAATATTTGCCGTAGTTATAAAAACTGCCAAGTCTCTTTCATGTTTTACAACATTCACTTGTTGGCACTCGTTTTCGTCGCAAACATAGTGCAATGATATTCTTAATGCTTCAGTTTTATTCTGAAAGCGTCATCGCACTGGCTTTCCTATAGAGCAGCGGTTTTTAACCGGGGGCCACGCCTGCCTTGGGGGCGTCAATAAAGTTTCAGGGGGGAGCGAGCCCTTACGCAGTGAAGCATCTTACTTATGCGTGATCAGGCGCGTAGCCAGGGGGGGAAAATGCCCCCCACAATTCCGAACGTTGCAGGGTAATCAAGGTTTTGATGCGTAAGCCAAAGAAATACTTTAGTGCAAATCAACGACACTGCTTACGGAACCTATTACATCAGCCTTTAGTCGAACCTGATCAAAGCACTATGTTTTACCAATTGTCCATAATTAATCAAAC